>Ga0226835_1000049_pt1 | contig 259364 bp, 204 predicted proteins | sample LAC_MetaG_1_FD_163627 | JGI IMG/M metagenome (GOLD analysis project Ga0226835, IMG submission 163627) | Anaerobic ammonium oxidizing microbial communities from anammox membrane bioreactor (MBR) in UC Berkley, California, United States -... | ecosystem: Engineered > Bioreactor > Anaerobic >...
GCCATTATATGGTTTTTGAAAGACATAATGCAGCCCCAATTAATCGGGGACTGTTAATAACAGATTGATTCTTTTAGTTAAATATTTGTAAGAACATTTACCCGGCGCTTGACTTTTTACATAACGGCGTTGAGGCGCTTGTTAGTTTGCATTCCTAGAATTTTTCTTCAATATAATATTACTCCATCCTTCCAAACTTCTATCTCCATAATTATTACCAACATCAAATTTTATTCTAATATTACTCAATTTTTCTATTGGTAATTGTATTAAAGTTTTCATTACTGAAACAATATTTTGACTCCTAGATTTAGCAGTTAAATTAAGTCCAAGTTCAGAAGCAAAATTCATCAGTTGTTTATTTGTCGATAAAACGGTTTTTGAAATGAGTTTATCATAAATAAAAAGAAGAATTTCACTTTTTTGTTTGTCTTTTTGTGAGAGAAGAAGAAGTTCATCTTTGAGGTTTAACTTTTTTAGTTTTTTTCCCTTCGGTTTAATTCCTTTTTCTTTAGCAATAAAAGAGGTATTCTCCAAAACTTTAGTAAAGGTATCTAAAAATTCCTTATCATTAAGAGACTTAATCAATCCAGCAAAGGGTTTAGAACCATACTTTTTGTAAATTTTAATTAAATCTAAAAGAAGATTAATTTCTTTTTCATCTTTTATCATAGTCCAATCCTATTAGCAAATTCCTTAGCAAATGAATTAAATTGATTTACTTTGTTCCATCTAGAGTAAGATGTTCTAAATAATGGTTCACCTTCACGCGCACCTTTTGGAAAGGATCGAGAGTAAGGAACTTCGTTATCAAAAACATACCAGCCGTTTTTTCTAGCAATATCCCGCACTGTAGATTTTGATAATGCTCCCTCAGGGTAATAGTCGTCTGCTGAATTAAAAACTACACCAGCCAATTCTAATTTCTTATTATCATAATCGTTTTTAAACTCACGCATCGAATTAACTAGTAATGGAAGCCCTATTGAAGACAAATACTCTGGCTTGACAGGAACTAATAGAAAATCACTCGTTAAATACGCGGCGGTTGTTAAAACAGATTCTGTTGGTGCACAGTCAATAAATATAAGATCATAATTTTTTTCAATTTGGTTCACGAATTTTGATAATTGTCGTTCTTTAGTCCCAGGATTTTTTAAGGAGAATGCGAGTTCAAGTCTAGAGGCAATTAAATCTATTTTGCCACTATTATGTGGGCTATAAACAGTTTTAATCGATTTAAGTGGTTCATCAATTGTTAATGTACCTGCTGGTGTTTTTGTACCTTGCTCAAATATATCCCATACAGTTGCTTTTTTTGAGTTCAACAATCTTTCATATTCGGTTACGCCTAATAAATATTGACTTGCATTAAATTGCGGATCCAAGTCTATTACTAAAACTTTTTTTGCCCAATATTGGTAAGCAGCAAAATGCCAGGCCAAGTTTACTGTGAGAGTAGATTTCCCGACACCACCCTTCATATTGATTAATGATGTTTTAATTGCCATTTAAACCTCAATTTTATTTGCAAACTAACTAATACTTATCAGGAATTGCCCACACTGTTTTTTCAGCAAATCCTGTTTCTTACAATCCTAATATTAAAAGAACAGGTAAATTAATCAACGATGGTATTTCATTCGCTCATCAATTATCAAATTTTTATATTTGCACAGCAGCAAGTAATCAAAGAAAATGATGAAAAAATCATCAACACATTTTATAATCCTGATGGCAATTCATTCAATCGTACCTGCCGGCAGACAGGTGAGAAAAGGCAGCCGGGTTGAAGCACTTGTTAGCTGGCATTCTGGCACAATGAATATTTTATTTAAATTATTGAGAATAATGAGAGGTATATCTATCAAGTAAATTTCTAATTACCTTTTGATATTGGCTTCCGTGTTTTTGAGCTATTTTCTTAAAAAATCTATACTTGATTTACTTAAATTAAGTGTAACTTTTATAGTATCTTCTTTGAATACCAAATCTTCCGGCTTGGGTAGAAAATCTTTTACAACTTCTACTTTCCCGATTTCTTCATTACTATATTTTATTTGCTTTTTCATATATCAGTTTTCCCTTTCTCCAATATCCAGCTCCAATAATTCTGATTTTATTATTTTTATATGTAAATCGGACTGTTACTATATTTTCTCCGATTCTTCCAAAACAACAATACCTTTCTTCACTTTCACTATGTTCTAAATCTTTGGCTATAATTCTTTTTGTATCAGAGAATGCATATTAAGCTTCTTCAAAAGAAATATTGTGCTTCTTCCGGTTAATTCTGTTTTTATCTTCGTTCCATTCAAATGTTGTTGTTTCTGCCAATTAAACTTTCTTTTTTTAGACGGCTTTGATATACATGCTTTTATATGGCATTTCAACCAGATTCATTCAGCCAGCTAACGGCGTTTTTGTTAAGCCACTACAGTCGGGGGCAATTTCCTAACCGGTTAAAGCAATAGTGTTGTGTTCTTCCTTTGCTGCAAGTTATGTTTTTATTTCATATTTCTGTGGAGATGTTTTAGGAACCCGCAAGATTTCTTTTTTTGCTTCAAGGTCAAGCTTAACCCACTCCACATGCCATTGGATAGAACCCTCAAACTTTATATTGTTACTTTTAAAATCCTCTGCTATTGCTTTCCATACTTCTGTATGTGTTGCTTTCCCTCTTTTTTTAAGTTGATTTAAAAAAGCTTTTTTCAAGATGTCATACTTGAGCTTATCCATGCTTACCGCTTTTTTTCCAAGAGGGTGCTTGAGTTGAATTTTTTGTCCCATAGTTTATTGTTTTTTAATTTCTACCCTTCTGTTTTTAGTTCTGCCTTCTTCTGTTGAATTATCTGCAACCGGCACATCTTGTCCGTAGCCGACAGCTTCTATTCTTTCTGCCGGAATACCTTTATTTACAAGAGCAGTTTTTACACTCAAAGCACGTTGTTCAGAAAGAGTTTTGTTTGAAGGCGAACTACCCACATTGTCGGTATGTCCTTCTACAATTATTTTGAGTGTGGGATTTGCGCTTAACATATTATACAATTCATCTATTATGTTTTGAGACTCTTGTTTTATAGTTGATTTTCCCGTATCAAAATTGATATATAAAGTTATAAAACCATCTTTTTGAATGGCTTCATACATTTCGCTTGCAACAACCTCCTGCTTCATCGCTTCAATTTCCAGAACTTTCAACGCATACGCCTCTACAGCATTATCGGTACCTGCAAACGAAGTCAGCTGTATCCAATATTCCTTTTCTTTGGTTGACAAGTAATAAGTAGCTTCTAAGTCGGCATCGAGCGTACTGGCGTTCTTATACAACATTTTACCGCCGTTTTTTGTAATAGCCGCTTCATAATTTTTCATAATCTGCAAGGCGCTTTTTAGCTTCACTCCCGCATTGGGATTGTAGCGGTAATATATATTAAATAGATTTCCTTCTTTGGTTTCGGTTTTATCATTGTTAGTACGAAGCTGAAGCTCATTATAGTTTTCCTCACAAGCTGAGATATAAAAATTTTCGAGCCTGGATAACAGATTGTGATCTTTGCACCCTTCAGCATCTTCTTGTGCGATAAGAGGTCCGGCTGATGTAAACAATATTGATATAATTAAAACTGATTTTAAGCAGATTGTTTTCATATTTTATACCCTGTTTTGATTTTAACCTTAATAATTTTGACTTATATATCATTAACTATAACAGATTGCAGTATTGGTTTGTTCATTAATTAAAGTATTATCTTCTTATAGAAAAACCGCACTACAATTATAACAAGAATATTTATTAACAGCCTCTCAATCCACCGGAAGTAAAAATATTGTTATACATTGTAATTAAACTTCAATGTTTATTATTCCGTTGTTCATTTTTATACCCTGTTTTTATGATGCTTTAAATATGTCAGCTCAAAAAATCTTTAGCCGGGAATTAATTTGCGGTAATATCATCGTCTCTATGTTATCAGAATTTATCAATTAGCATCATTGTAATAGTGCGGTGGTTATGGATGCAGAGGTTTGTGAATAAGACAATTTATGCGCAGCGGACTAAACCTTGTTGCAGAGTGTATTTTGTTTTGTTCTCTATATTCTTTCAGTCTTATTCCACTTTACGGTTATAATATTAACCACCATATCACATAGGTTTTAAATTCTTATTAAGTCTTTCAATAATCTTATCTAAACGGGTTTGGCGTGTTTTATCTGATTTGGCATCAAGATAAAACCCTGTATATGTACGCTGTACTGAATGTGACATACTCATTAAATTGGTATAAGAAATCTTATATGGCTTAATGATTTTTTTAAACATCTCTATTTGCTCATCGTTAATAATTTTAGTTTCAGCATTATCCCACAAACCATTTTTCTTAGCGCACTCTATGGCTTCTAAACCCGGATGAGTCATCAATCCCTTTTTTATAAGAGTTTGTGCAAGCTCTTTATTCTTAACAGACCAATTGCTCTTGGGCAAACGCCGGGTAAAATATTTTTTGTAAGAGTTATCATCAATGGACTGTATCTTTCCATCTATCCATCCATAACAAAGCGCTTCTTCCAATGCTTCAGCAGCAGATAGTGTAACAGATTTCTTTTTTTTACTAAAGACTAACCACACACCATTGCTCTTTGCACCATACTTTCCAAGCCATTTCCGAAAGGCTTGTCTATCGGCGAATGTCAATATTGTATCCATAATCAATCTAAACGGGTTTAGAGTGTAATCAATCAATTAAAGGTTTTGTTAACGACCAATGACTATGTATGATTTTCCACTCGTTATTTTCTTCCAGCCTATACACTTCGGTACAGTTTTCTTTCCAGATAGTTTCTCCGGAGTATGATTTGAGGTTATATGTAAGGACTGCCATAGTGTTAGTATGTTGTACAACGGGATTTATTATTTCAAAATTATCCATTTTAACTTTTCCGCGCATACTTTCATACAGCTCTTTTATTTTGTTCCAGCCGTCGAGTCTTTTTTCCTGAGCCGGATCAAAATAAGTAAAGTCCTTTGAATAAAGCTCAAGATAAGGAGTAGGATTACCTTTGTGCCAGGCATCCAGCGCAGTTGTCTCTAAATCGATTATTGTTTCTGTTACATTGTGTTTATTCATGATATTTTAAAATTAAATTAATAGATGTTATGATTTGTGATTCTTTTTCCATAGTTGATGCTTTATTTTGGAGGCGAAGAGTCAGCATATCTGCTTTCATACTCTGTTTGTTGATGTGTTATCCTTTAACTTTACAGCAGGCTCATTTATATCTCTCATAAACATGAGATTAGCTTTATCAAACTTAATTAATTTTAGAATATAAAGCATCGGTTGGCAAATGTATCTTCAGCAGCACTTGAGCTGATATGCGTGTGCAGGTTTGTTTAATGCTTATGGAATATCTTACCGATAAGAATAGTTTTATTAATAAAAGGATACCGCATGATCCACAAACTCCCCGTTTTTATAATTGAATTTTGCACTGAAAAATTTTTCTTCAAACAGCCAGGGAATAAAAATTTTATCTCCCTCCCAAAGATTAATTTCTGTCAGTTTTTCATTTGGTATCCAGCCGAGTTTACCTTCCGGCGAATCTATCAGCGTGCCTTCAAATTCATCAGCAGTAAAAAGAAAGACATACCAATCATCTTTATTATCAAATAACGGAAAAGTGATAAAGCCCTTCATCGTTACAGACTTTACTTTCAGCCCGCTTTCTTCCTCAATTTCTCTTATCGCACATTCTTCCGGAGACTCCCCTTGCTCAAACTTTCCGCCAAGTCCGTTCCACTTCCCCTCGTGGTAATCATTCTTTTTTTTGTTCCTGTATATCATTAAAGTTGAATTAGTTTTTTTATCTGTTACATAGCAAAGGGTTGCAAGTTTCATAACTTTTAGTTTTTATTTCTTGTGATTTTTTTAGTTGTTGAAAAATATAATAAAACAATATATGTTCTTTACAATAATTGTCAAGAAAATAAATTTTTAACAGAGGATATTTTTTATTTGGAGATTTATTTATCAAGTATAAATTAACAAGTGAAATAAATAAGATTAATCGGAGAAAATAACTTAATGGAACTGAACGAATTAAACCTGCAGACAACAGACGACAACGAAAATCAGTTTGCAATATTGGATGAAAACATCTTTGGCGTTGATTTTTATGATGCCGCAAAGAAAAAACAAAAAGATCCCGACGAAGATTATGATGATGAAGAAGACGAAGATTTTGAAGACGACGATGACTATTATAACAGCGGTGATGAAGAGGATGATTCGTTAGACGAAGAACCCGAAGATGAAGACGATATATATGAGCAGGATTTTGATTTTGATGAAGATGAAGACGAAGATTTTGATGATGATGACTCGGAATTCTAAAGAGTAAGATTATGAGTGGGATTATGAACAAAAACAAATCTCACTCATTACGGGCTAACTGCCTAAGTACATATTCCTAAGTAAATAATTTTTTACATAATCATAAATGCCGTCTTCTAAAGATGTAATTGTCTGATTATAACCGGCATCTTTTATTTTAATAAGATTAGCCTCAGTAAAGTATTGATATTTTTCCTTTAACTGTGCAGGCAGGTCAATGTATTCAATGTTAACGGGCTTTCCCACTGCATTAAACAGCGCGGTTACAAGATCATTCCATGTTCTGGCTTTTCCGGCACCGGCATTAAATATTCCGTTTATGTTTGGATTGTCCAGAAAATATAGTGTCATATCAACGGCATCTTTAACATAAACAAAATCACGCATTTGTTCACCGTCTTTATATTTTGGATTCAGTGATTTGAACAAGCGGACCTTTCCGGTATCTCTGATTTGCTCAAATGCTTTATGAACAACTGAGCGCATATCGCCTTTGTGATATTCGTTAGGACCGTAAACATTAAAATATTTTATTCCGGCAATTCTATCAGATATGTGATTTGTTTTTGCCCAGAGATCAAAGAGGTGTTTGGAGTAACCATACATATTTAATGGACGGAGCAGTTCAAGTTTGCTTTCATCGTCATCAAAACCCAAAGAGCCATCACCGTAAGTTGCAGCAGATGAGGCATAAATAAATCTGATATTCTTTTCAACACAGTATTTTGAAAGTTCTTTTGTATAATGAAAATTATTATCCAGAAGATGATCGGCGTCCTTTTCGGTAGTTGAGGAATTAGCACCCATGTGAATTATCGCCTCAATATTATAGGGCACAACATCATCAAGAACCTGTTCTATAAACTCAAGCTTGTTTACAAAGTCACGATATTTAAGCCCGACAAGATTTTTCCATTTTTCATTTTTACCAAGTTCATCAACAACAATAATATTTGTTTTACCGAGCTGATTTAATTTCCAGACTATTGCACTACCGATAAATCCGGCTCCACCGGTAACAACTATCATAAAAAATCCTTTTGAAAATTTGTTGAGGTAATTTAACCATATTGTATGTGTTTTAAAAAAAAGAAAAACAGAATTATAATTTGATTTGCGTCTTATTGACAATGCGAAGATAATTTATATATTTGCCGCAGATTTAATTGTTCTTATACAAAAAAATATCTTATTAAGAACGGCGAAGGGAACAGGCCCATAGATGCCGTAGCAACCGATTCCGGTTTCGGGATGTCAGGTGCTAAATCCTGCCTCCGGATATTCGGAGGAAAAATGAGATGAAGATTTGTTTTACCTCTTCATTTCATTGTAAGAGGTTTTTTGTTTTAAACACTTTTTATGCCGGATACAAAAGCAAGCTCTGTATGACTAATTTAACTGTGTCAACCTGAATTTATTGCATTATCTCGTTTCAATTGAAAGTTAAATAGGACAGACTTGAAATAAAGTCAGAATCCAAAAATCTAAAAAAGATAAGAAGCGCGAATTTATTTTAGGAAAAATTATGAAACTAACAGTCGAATCATTAAAGAAAATATTAGAAGAAAAAATACTTGTTCTTGATGGCGCAATGGGAACGATGATTCAAAACCATAACCTGACAGAAAAAGATTTTAGAGGAGAGCGGTATAAAGATTATCAACATGATCTTAAAGGCAACAATGATCTTCTGTCAATTACACAGCCCGACATTATAAAAGGAATACACCGCGCATATTTTGAAGCCGGGGCTGATATTGTTGAAACAAATACTTTTAATGCCAATTCGATTTCTCAGGCAGATTATCAGATGCAGAATCTCGCGTATGAATTAAACTATGAATCAGCAAAAATTGCTAAAGAAGTTGCAGAAGAATTTAACAGCAAGGATAAATCTAAACAAAGATTTGTTGCTGGTGCTTTAGGACCGACAAATAAAACACTCTCTCTTTCCCCAAATGTAAACGATCCCGGGTACCGAGCCGTAACTTTTGATGAAATAGCAAGCGCATATTATAATGCAGCAGAAGGATTGATTGACGGCGGTGCTGATATTATTCTGATTGAAACAATCTTTGATACATTAAATGCAAAAGCTGCGATCTTTGCTGTTGAAAAATTATTAAATGAAAAATCATTAAACGTTCCGGTGATGATTTCAGGAACAATTGTAGATAATAGCGGCAGAACATTATCAGGACAAACAGTTGAGGCTTTTTTCATCTCAGTTTCACACTCAAAGCATCTTGTAAGCGTTGGATTAAACTGTGCACTGGGTGCAAAACAAATGAGACCTTTTGTAGAAGATCTTTCAAATGTTTCAGATAAATTTTTATCAGTTTATCCGAATGCTGGACTGCCGAATGAAATGGGCGGTTATGATGAAACTCCGCAAATAATGGCAGAAGTTCTGGAAGATTTTTTAAAAAGCAGATTTGTAAATATTGTAGGAGGCTGCTGCGGAACGACTCCGGACCACATAAGGAAAATTTCTGAGATAGCAAAAAATTATAAGCCGAGAATAATTAAACCACGAGAACCATACTTAAAACTGAGCGGTCTTGAATCTGTTGTTTTACGACCAGACTCAAATTTTATGAACATCGGTGAAAGAACTAATATAACCGGTTCAAAAAAGTTTGAACGATTAATTAAAGAAAATAAATTCGATGAAGCACTTTCTGTCGCTCGCAGCCAGGTCGAAGGCGGCGCTCAGGTTCTTGATATTAATATGGACGAAGGAATGCTTGACTCGGAACAAGCAATGACAAAATATTTAAACCTTATCGGCTCAGAGCCCGATATTGCAAAACTTCCTATTATGATTGACTCATCAAAATGGAGTGTGATTGAGGCGGGGCTAAAGTGTTTACAGGGGAAAGGAATTGTAAACTCGATTTCACTTAAAGAAGGTCAGGATATATTTAAAGAGCAGGCAATTAAAGTTTTAAATTACGGTGCTGCGGTTATTGTTATGGCATTTGATGAAAAAGGACAGGCGGATACTTTTGAAAGAAGAATTGAAGTCTGTAAACGAGCTTATGATATCTTAACCAAGGAAATTGGATTTCCTCCTCAGGATATAATCTTTGATCCAAACATACTTGCAATTGCAACGGGAATAGAGGAACATAATAATTATGCGGTAGATTTTATTGAAGCTGCGAGATGGATAAAACAAAATCTGCCACACGCTAAAGTCAGCGGCGGTGTAAGTAATCTTTCATTTTCTTTCAGAGGTAATGATGCTGTTCGGGAGGCAATGCACTCTTCTTTTCTTTTCCATGCAATTAAAGCAGGCATGGATATGGGAATTGTTAATGCCGGACAGCTTGAAGTTTATGAAGAAATACAGAAAGATCTTTTAGAGAAAGTTGAAGATGTTATCTTTAACCGCAGGCAGGATGCAACAGAAAGATTAGTTGAGTTTGCTGAAACTATTAAGAAGAAAGATAAAACAGAGGAAAAGAAAGATGAGTGGCGCTCTTTGGATGTTGATGAAAGACTAAAGTATGCATTAGTTAAAGGTATTGTTGAGTTTATTGATTTGGATGTTGAAGAAGCGAGATTAAAATATTCACAGCCGCTTGAAGTTATAGAAGGACCGTTAATGGCGGGAATGAATGTGGTTGGAGATTTATTCGGTGCAGGCAAGATGTTCCTTCCGCAGGTTGTAAAAAGCGCAAGAGTTATGAAAAAAGCTGTCAGCATTCTTGAGCCATATATGACAGAAGCTCTTCCCGAAATCCTTCCGGCAGGAGTTGACTCAGGAGGTGCTTCAATTCTGCTCGCAACAGTCAAGGGCGATGTTCATGATATTGGAAAAAATATTGTTGGGGTTGTTCTAAGCTGTAATAATTATAACATAATTGATCTTGGAGTTATGGTTCATTCTGAAAAAATTATTCAGACAGCGATAGATAAAAAAGTTGATATAATAGGTTTAAGCGGATTGATAACTCCGTCGCTGGATGAAATGATACATGTTGCAAAAGAAATGGAAAGAAGAGGACTGAAAATTCCGCTATTGATTGGCGGTGCAACTTCGTCAAGAATTCATACAGCAGTAAAGATAGATCCAAATTACAGCGGACCGGTTGTTCATGTTCTTGATGCGTCAAGGAGTGTTCCGGTAGTTTCTGGTCTATTAAATGAAAATATAGATGAACGCAGGAAATTTGTTCAGGATATTAAAACAGAATATTTAAATCTCAGAGAAGATTATATAAAAAGAAAATCGGGGAAAAATCTGATTAGCCTCGATAAAGCACGCGAGAACAAGTTAAAAATCAACTGGGAAAACGGCGCTGTTAAAAAGCCTGCTAAAACAGGAATTACAGTTTTAAATAATTTTGATCTGAATGTTTTACGGAAATATATTGATTGGACTCCCTTTTTTATGGTGTGGGAGCTGAAAGGGAAATATCCGTCAATTTTTGAAGATGAAAATGTCGGGGCAGAAGCAAAAAAACTTTTTGATGACGCCAATAGCCTGTTAGACAAAGTAATATTAGAAAAATCGCTAACTGCAAATGGAGTTATCGGACTATTTCCAGCTAACTCAGTTGGGGTTGATGATATTGAAATATATACTGACGAAGCAAGAAGCGGAGTGAAAAGAACTTTGCATTCTTTAAGACAGCAAAATCAAAAATCATCTGGCGAGCCTAATATTGCTCTTGCAGATTTTATAGCACCGAAAGAAACAGAAGTAAAAGATTACATCGGAATGTTTGCTGTTACAGCAGGAATAGGAATTGAGAAGCTGATTGAGAAATTTGAAAAAGATTTTGATGACTATAATAAAATAATGATTAAGGCTATTGCAGACAGGTTAGCTGAAGCATTTGCAGAACATTTACACGAGCTTGTAAGAAAGGAATATTGGGGCTACTCAGAAAACGAAAATTATTCCAACGAAGAATTGATAAAAGAAAATTATATCGGCATTCGCCCCGCGCCCGGATATCCCGCACAGCCGGATCATACCGAAAAACCAATTTTATTTTCGCTGCTTGATGCAGAAAACAATTCCGGAATTAAACTTACAGAAAGTATGGCTATGTATCCTGCGGCAAGTGTTTGCGGGTTATATTTCTCGCATCCGCAAGCGAAATATTTTAATGTTGGAAAGATAGAAAAAGATCAGGTGCTTGATTATCATCGCCGCAAAGGAATGAACCTGATTGAAATTGAAAGATGGTTAAGTCCAATACTCAACTATTAGTTAAGTGCATTTTGATATCACCCGAAATCCTGACTATAGTTGAAAACACCAATGCAATGTATTTCCATAATCAGAGCGTAAAAGTCTTTGGGTGCCGCTTTTGTAAGCTGAAGCTGATAAGACTGATTAATTATATCACAACAATTAGCTAAATTATTGTGCTGTTAGAAGCTGTTAAACAAAACACAAAGGCAGCGATTAAATACCATAACGGGCTATTGTTCTGTTATATTCTGTTTTTTTTGTTGTGAACTGAGAATATTTAATTTATCTTACAGGTGCCTGCTAAAAAAATTTGAATTCATACCATAATATTCGTTCTTTTTTTTATCCACAGGATCAGAGATGCATATTAATGCTCTCCAGTTATTAATTATATTTATCATTTTTTTCAGGAGTTACTATGAATATTTTCGTTGGTAATTTAACTAACGAAGTTACAGAAGAAGATTTAACAAATCTTTTTTCAGAGTTCGGACAGGTTAAAGAAGTAAAAATCATTCGTGATATGTTTACACAGCAAACTAAAGGATTTGGATTTGTTGAAATGCCAGGACTTGCAGAGGCACAGAAGGCAATTGATGGTATTAACACAAAAGAGTTTAAAGGAAAGAAGCTTGTTGTTAATGAAGCACGCCCAAAAACCGACAGCAGAAAACGCTTTTCCGGCGGCGGAAGATCCGGCGGCGGACAAGGAAACAGAAGAAGATATTAACACTCTGTTGTGATTAAAAAGGATGACAGCATTTTTGGTGATGTCATCCTTTGTCTTTTATTACTCAATGATGATGTCCCTGGCAAACATTATCCTCATTTATGATCAACGTACCATCAAGATATTTTTGAACAGCATCTTCTGCTAAAACTTCATCGGTAAGAATTGGTTTTATATTATTTTCTTTAAGATCATCAATCAATCTCCAGCCGCCATGATTAAATATTAAAACCGTACAATCTTTTAATCCCTCTATCAGGCTATGGTGACTGTGTCCATGTTCCTGCGAGTGATGATGTTCGTGGTGATTGTGTCCCTGTTGTCTGTGATGGGTAAAAGTATTTAACCTGATTTCTTTGCTTGTGATCTTATTGTTTTCCGTTTCAAAAACAAGAAATCCTTTGCATCTGCCAACGTGTCCGGCAATTTTGATTTCATCGTTTGTTGCTACTGCTATTTTCATATTTACTCCATATTTATAATTAAGAATTTGTTAAGAAATTTTTAGTTGTTTTGTTTGTCGGCTTTTCTGCTGCACTTTTTACGGGTTGTTTTTACTTTTTCACTTAGAGCCTGAGGGAGATTCTCCTGTATTTTTATAGCCTTACCATTTATGATTGCATCAGCGATTTTGTAATGTGCCCTCATAACAATTCTGCCAAAAGTAGCCCGTGATATATTCATCTTTATAGCTGCATCTTCCTGAAAGAGTTCGTTAAAATCAGCAAGCCGGATAGCCTCTAATTCATCCTTAGCAAGCTCAACCTCTTCAAGCTCATACATAGGAATTCCGGTTGGTTTGAAATAATAACAAGCAGGGTTACATCTTATGTGTCTTTTTTTTTCCGGTCTCGCCATAAAGCCTTTCTTTAATTATGAGCATATGCTCATAACAAACATAATAGCAAATAAGATAAATTGCAAGAGAAAAACAGAAAAGCCTGCTTAGCAATAATTTTGATCTTCTAGATGATATTAAATTATTTAAAGTTTAGATCAGCTGTGGTGAGATACTATGGCAAATTAAAATTCAGTTTTAATATCATTTTACCGGTAAATGTTTTTGTCTTTAGCCGAGCAGCACTCTTATTATCTATATAATAAAAAAGGGAAGAGTTATCTTTAAGGTAACTTAATCGCTCACTCCCCTTCTTTTCTTCTTTTGAAAAAGAAGGGGGTGAGTTATAAGCTCAAATAGTTTAGATGTTATTATTTTAAAAGCAGCATCTTCTTCGAACTCATAAAATCAGCTGCCTGCAGTTTGTAAATGTAAACACCGCTGGCAAGATTAGACGCATCAAAACGAAGTTCATATTTCCCTGCCGCTTGTTTAGTGTTTACCAGTTCTTTTATCTTTCTTCCTATTATGTCATAAACTGTCAACGATACATTGCTTGTAACCGGAAGATCATATTTTATAGTTGTTACAGGATTAAATGGGTTTGGATAATTCTGAAATAGTATAAAATTTTCTGGTATTTGTAACTGGCTTTCCCAAACACTGGTTGGTAATTCCGTGAAATTACTTTTATAAAAAAATGATGCTGCAGAAGAATATTGTTTTAATTTTGTTACTGATTCTAATGCTGAGTTACCTCTGCCCACAATATAAGCAATCCAGATATCCATATCTTCGTTAGCACTAAGTGTAAAGGGACCTGTGCTGGTAATTGTTCTTTGATCTTCCGGACTAGTATTTATCCAGCCGTAATTAGTTACCGGATCACCGGAAAACCAAACGCTTGGATTTATTGTATTACAATCTACTCCGCCCTGTACCGAACCTTGGGTAAAGGTACAAGGATCTGCTTCTGAGCCATCGATCAATTTTCCTAACATATAATTTCTTGCCTGCTCTCTATTATCAGGATCTCTGAGAAATGGATCTCCTGGCACAATTCGAACAAAAGAGGACATTGGAAGGTTTTTTGCCCCGGGAAAAATTTTCAATCCCATAATTTCTCCCCTACTTACAATAGCTGTATCCAGTGGTGTATCAATTCCATCATCATAAATTCCGTTTCCATTTATATCAACAAATGTCTCGCCGGAGATAAAAGCAACCGGACCTGAAAGATACTTAGTTCCTAAGGCAGGCGGGTTATAACCATAATACAGATCTTCGCCATTGTTGTATGAGTAACTTAAATCAAGCAATGAATCACTACCGGCAAGATCATCAAAACAGTATCCAATGTCCGGATCACTCCAAATACCAAAGTATACTGAATCAAATCTGCTGGATATCGTTCCTGTATTTCTAACTCTGTATCTTATAAAAATCATATTATCTACTGGATTACTTACGTTACCGATTGCAAATAAAGTTTGATGTATTTCTATTCCCATAGGACTGACCTGATTCCACCGTCTATTTGCACCAGGCAATCCATCATTATAAACGCACCATGCAGTAATATCTCCAAGAATATCAGGACAATCTTCGTTTAAATCCCATTGTCCGTTTCCATTTAAATCAACAGGATTATATTTCCCATCACCATCTCCGTCATAAAAATCTGCACCGAAATTTACTGCATAGGCATAATTTAACCAGGACTGACCAAACGGAGAATCTGTTGCTTTTACAACATAGATAGAATTTCTCGGATCATTAGGAGGAATTCCAACCGGACCTGCTAAATAATCCTCGACGAGTGAAGCAGATAAAACTCCATTTGCCCAGAGTTGGTTCTGATTATAGCCACTTAACATAAAACCACCCGAATAAAGAACAGAAGACTCTTCGAATATTAAACCCACAATACTATCTATCTGAACACTCCCCAGAATTCCCTTTCTGTTTATAGGAAGTTTAAGATTGTTAACATCAAGCAGATAATTAGCTTTAAGTGTAAAATCTGGCAACGTACTACCGCGGAATCCGGCAGAATTATTATCAACATCTCTTAAAATAAAATCATAATTTAAAATATTTCCGGTTACACCTTCAGCTAGAACATATCCGTAAATATTATCACCTGCTAATGAGTCACCATGCAAACCATCATCATACATATCAATTAATACAGAAGTATCGTTTATAGTTAATTGTATTTGGGCGCCGGCCAATTCATTTTCGTCATCAGCAAAAGCTCTGATTGTAATTGGTTCAGCAGCTGCAGGATATTCGGGAATTGTTGAGTAATCAAAAAGAAAAGGCGGGGTTGAATTATCTTCAGTAACACCGGGGATACCATAATATAATTGATAAAATGGTTTTTCAATCGAATAGTCTCTTGTTGTTGTAAAGGAGGCAAGCGGCATTCCATTCCAAGTTGATAAACTAAGCAGATTATCTTCACCGGAGTAGTTTGTAAATTTTACGGGCTCAGTCCAGCTAACCCCTTCATCAGTACTGGTTGAGTAATATATTTCACTTTGATAAAAATTTGAAAATAGTGTCGGATCATTTCTGTAAAATAGCAGCCAGAATTTATTGGTTTGATCTTTAATAACTCTCGGTTTGTATTTATTATAGTCATTGCTTAAAAGTACCTGTGGATTTGACCAGGTTACACCATTATTTGTACTGGTACAATAAATTATGTTTTTTACGCTTGTATTAGTGGTTTCATAAACAAGCATTTCTTTACTAGAGCCAAGACTTACTATATTTCCATTGACACCGGAAGTATCAATAATCTGATTAGCGGACCAACTAATACCGTTATCATATGAACGAATATGATAAATTCTTTTGTTTATCACAGAGTCAGAGTTAGTATCCGTATTATAACTGAACACAAAAATTGCAGAACCGTCATTTGCTTTGGAAAGACTGGTACAAACAGCCCTCCTTTTCGATATCGGGTTATTAAAAGTTGGAAGTTCAGAATAACCAAGCCAGTTAACACCGTTATCATCTGAATAAAGAATTTTATAAGTAGAGTTTTTAAAAGTAAGGAGAATCCTTCCAGAATTAACATAAATTAAATTTATATCCACTGGAAGATTTTCACTAAATTCCATTATTAAATTTGTGTTGCCCCAGGTGTGTCCGTTATCAGTACTTTTAGCTGAATACAGTTTACCAAGTTCGGTTGTATCTCTTGCAAACCAAACCATTAAAAGACTACTATCCTGCAGTCCAAGTAAAAAGGATTCTTTGTTTGAGGTTTCGTTGTTTTGATTTTGAAAGTGTATTGGCTGTGTGATTTGTGAGTTAGAAATGCTGGAAAAGAAAAAGATCGAAAGAAAACAAATAATGTACTTCATGATTCTTCCCTTTTTAAAATGTCTTAACTGAAGTTTAAATACTAAAGCAACGGATATCTATGCAATTTAAAATGCCCAAAGATAGTTCTTTATCTAAGCAACACCATCTTTTTAGTATTTATGTGAGAACTTGCTTTTAAAGTATAAAAATATATTCCGCTGGCTAAGTTTTTAGCATCAAATTCTTCATAGTAACTTCCGGCATTTCTATATTCATCAACAAGGGTTTCAACTTCATTTCCCAGAATATCATAGATTTTTAAAGTCTGCCAACCGCTGATTGGGGTTTGCCAGCCAATAGTTGTTACAGGATTAAATGGGTTTGGATAATTCTGAAATAAAATAAATTCCTGTGGAATCAGACTCTTCTCTTCTTCAGTCTTTGTGTAAACGTCGTTTAAATATCCGGGTGTTCCATACATTCCTGAAGCACGCCAGTTTTCTGGCAATGAATTATCAAACTGAGGATTAATCAGCGATAACGTCGGTCCGTTTCCATTTGGCAGTGAGGTCCAATTACCTGTAGATGAATAAACAACTTCATCAACAATATTTCCCGAATTATCTTTTAATATTACCTGATCACCATCACTGCTTAAGCCAAAATTAAAGTTGCCAAGTATCTTTGTATGGTCTGGATATAGTGCTTTAAATTTTGCAGTATCTCTGCAAATAACAAAGTAATCTTTTGCAGCAATGATTGTGTTGGCTGGAAAAGTAAACTGATTAGAAGCATTATCATCAAGAAATTTCCAGCCTGAAATATCAACCGGATTATTGTCGGGATTATAAAACTCAACCCAGTCTTCAGTATCAAAAACTGAAGATGATTTATAATTTATCTCATTTATCACAATTGAAGTTACTGCTAAATCATCAGGCTCAAATACTGCGGTTAAATTTGTGTTATAGTTTAATATAATTGTTATTTCAGGAGACGTTGAATTTGATATTCCCTGCCAGTTTACAAATCTATATCCCGGCATTGGCATTGCTTTAATTTTAATCGGAATTCCTTTAAAGAAAGTATTGACAGATCCGTTGTTTTTAATTTCTACAGTATTTGTAAATACTTTACCCCACTCGGTATTGTTTCTGCTAATTGTTAATGTGTTTGATCCGCTAATACCAAACTTAGCATAAAAGTGGTTTCGGACGTTAGCAGGTCTATCAATTGCAAAATTCCTCATTATATCTATAAGATACTGCCATGTCGGGCCATAGGAAATTGACTGAGTCCAGCGCTCTTTATGTCTTGGAATTTCTGAAGCGATATTATTTGCCATACTGTCAATTACTGCAAGAACATGATTTGTTTCGAATGTGGTATTAACATGGGCAGCAAATCTTTGTATGAATTCATTTTTAAAATCAGGATTATCAAGTAGTTTTCTAAGCATCAATGTTGACCAAGGGGGATTAGGCCAGCTTGGTCCGTTTGTAGCAGTTGCTTGTTCTAATGTGTTAGTTGTAGCCAGTCCTTCAGAGTTTCCGCCGAAAGTAAAATCAAGATCATAGATTATCCAGCGCCACCTGGAACCATCAACACGCTCGCGCCATAATTTCATATTTGAACCGGGCCAATCGCCGTTAGCCGAGTATATTTCTGCTATCTGATAATCAATGTATTCATCAATATCCACTATAGATTTAATGTATTCATAATTTGCCGGATGAGCCATATTCTTTGTTGAAAGAAATGTAATCATATTATTATATGCAACTAAATCACCATTGGCACCGGCGACTCCCTTTCCAATTTCGATCAGGTCAATATTATCCTTGTTTACACCGTGATGATAATAAACATAATGCTCGTTGAGCTTTTCTCTTATATTATGAATTCCCCAGTACTCTCCGTTAATAAACAAAACAGATGGGCGGTAGTTCTGATAATCTAATTTCATTCCTTGTTCTATAAGTGTCTGAGCCATTGCATCGCGGAACATAGTTCGCCACCAGTCTTGTCCGGAGCTTCTCAGAATAAAGTTGTTATATTCAGAAATCGGGGAATCATCGAACAGGCGGTATCTTAATTTATCAGTGCCGTAAATTTTTCTAAAATAAAAACCCAGCGATTTTTGTGCATAGAGTCTTGAACATCCTCCGAAAATTTTAACTCCTGCATTTACACTAAACGCTAATGATTTATCAGATTCAAAAAATTCCAGACTAACTGGTCGTTCCCAATCCTGATTCCAGTTTTTTGGCTCTGTGCTGCAATTGCCGATTATTCCATTTGTTCCTGCAACATAAATTCCTGATGTATCGCTAAAAAAATTATCCGGATCAGTTACAAGAGAAAAAACAGGAAGATCAGTCGATTCATTGATAAAATAAGTTCTTGTTTCAGTTAAACTTGGTGTATATCCGTTTTTAAAAGCACGGATTCTTAATACTGATGTTGAATCGATCTGCAGCGGTATTGAATAAACATCACTTGCATCAGAAGGAATTTTTCCGTTTAGTGTATAACGAATTGTAACACCAGATAGAGTATGCGAAGCAGTAACAGTAATTTGTGAAGAATAAAATCCGCTCTGCAAAGATATTATTGGAGACGGAAGAAGATTGAATATTCCGGATTCAAGATTTTCGCTGCCCGGTGTTGATGGTGAAAATTTATACCAGTTGTTTGTTCTATCAGGGAATCTGCCGAAAGATACATCTGTTTGTTGTGCGCCAAAGTTTATTGTATCTATTAATTGTAAAGCCGGACTGTATAATCCGATACTTTCGCCGCCAGCGCTTAGTTTAAAGTTTGTGTGATTACCGGTGTTTGCATCATCTGCCCAGATAATTACATATCCATTTGCCGGAATAAAAAGATCTATCTGTATTTTGAACTTCTGCGGTTGTGATAAATTATCAGTTAAATAATAATTTTTTAAGTTTACCGGGGCGGTTCCAGAGTTGTATATCTCAATCCAATCAGCATAATTATTAAAATCAGGGTCTTTAATCGTTGTTGAGTTCGATGCCATAAACTCGTTAATATATAATTCTTGGGCGGTTAGGGAATGAGTTATCAGCAATATAAAAAGCAGCAATAATAAAGCAGGTTTATTAAATGATTTCATAAGACATATTTTCTAAAATTAACAGTGTAAAATAATCAATAAGCGAATAAGAAGAACCACTTAAGAGAAAGTTTAATTATTGGAAAAATCTTTTTGATTGGTTTTTGACGATCAAATGTTAGTTTGATAAAATAACCTGAAAATCAAATTATATTTTAGTGCACTCAATAATAATTTTTTCTAATTCACTTCTATCCACAAAAACTTCTTTAAAGATATCTGCAAGCTGTTCTTTTGTAATTCTGTTAAAATCCTCTTCTCTCGGGAAAACGCATACTCCCCCGATATCAATAGCAGCAGGACTCACCAGCATTTTACTTTCATCTTCAGCAAAGAATGCTGCCGGGCGGTGTTTTGATCTTAAAAATATAATTACTCTCCAGCCATATTCAGCTTCATAAAAACTTATAAGATTCATCAGCGGTTCGCGGTCTTCATTCATTATCTCAGAATATATTTTATAAAACCGGCTGAATGTTTTTATCAATAAATCTCTATCTATGCTTTCAATTGAGATAAATTTTCTTATTCCGTCATCTACTGCAAACATTGAAAGATCTTCAGATTCATATATTTCTTTTCCGTACTCGTTTTTAATCAGATGAAATTCATCATCAATAGGCATAAAAAATTTATTGCCTGCCTGAAAATGTAAATGGTCTGGAGCAGAAGCACCGCATCTTGGTCCATTATAAATAACAGAATAATATTCAGAAAGATCCCTGCTTATATCGATCATATCTGAAAATGTATCAACAATTCTTTGCGGCTGATGTTCTTTATGTGTAATCGTAAAATGTTCAGGAAATATTGGAAACGGATTACAAAGGATTATATAATTATTATACAAAATGCCGCGCTGCTGTTCCGGTAAATTTTCAACACACAAAAAACATTTTCTTTCGCTTATGGATTTTGAATCAACTTTTGCAGATGTAGATGTCATTCTGCCCGCATTAAACTGAGCTTTTATTTTAAATCCATCAAACTGAAAAGATTTTGTTTTAACTGCTGAAAGCGAGTTAACCCCGTTCTTTAACATCTGCCAATCGTTTTTTTGAATTTCAAACAAGGTTTTTGATGCATCAGAATAGTTGTTCTGATTGATGAAATCTTTAATAATAGTATTATCCGCAAATATTTTCATTAACTTATTTAATTAGTTGTTTATATGTGTTAATAATTTGTCCGGTAACCAGTGTCAAATCAAATTTAGCTGAGATTTTTTTGCGTGCATTTTCTCCAAGTCTTTTTCTCAGCTCTGAATCGTTGATAAGAATTTCTATTTTATCAGCCAGATCATATCCGTCTTTTGAATTAAAAAATAATCCGTCAACTTTATCATCTACAATATCAAGTACACCACTGCTATTTGAAGCAACTGAAGCCTTACACAAAGCCATTGCTTCAATCAGCCCAACGCCAAAAGATTCTGCATGTGAAGGGAAAACATAGATATCAAGCGCAGCAAGCACGTCTGGAATATCTGTCCGATATCCGGTAAAAGTGATATTTTTAATTCCGCATTCTTCAGCAAGCCGTTTAATATTATTTTCATATTCAGTTTCTCCGCGGCTTGCTTCACCGACAATAACATATTTTATCTGAGGATATTTTTTATTCAATCTGCTTATTGCTAATAATAAATCCTCGTGTCCTTTTCCGGGGCTGAATCTTCCTGTCATTCCGATCAGTAAATTATTTTTATCAACTCCTATTTCATCTCTAAGTTTACTTCTAACAGCATTATCCGGATTAAATTTTTCTAAATCTACTCCGTTGTACACAATTTTTATTTTGTTTTCTTTTAAAGATGTGGTTATTAATAAGTTTTCTTTAATAACAGAGCTGATGGCAATTGCACAATCGACGCGCTTATAGATCCGGTTGTGTAGAAAATTTTTCTTAACAATAAATGATTCCAGATGTTTTGTAAATACAAGCGGAATTCCGGATTTAAGAAAACTTAAAGCCGGAACTATCAGCCAAAGGTCTTTTGAGGAATGGCTGTGGATTAAATCAAAAGAACCGGATTTAATTATTGAACTAATTTTTAGGCTTGAAAAAAGATTAGGAATTCTGCCGGATTTAATCGGATAAATAATTATTCCCAAATTATTTGCCTCTATTTGGATCCGTGATTCCGCAAGACAAAGAAGCCCTACTTTTATATTATATTTTAAAAGCTGCTTAATTCCGGTAATCGCGACCATTTCCATACCACCCCAGCTTTTTGATAAACATGAATATAAAACCTTCATTTAAAAGCACCTAAACCTGTAAACTTACACTCATTCATTAATAAATCCTTTTCAACACGGCATCTTTAAAGTAGTGAATGACAATCTCATCAAATTGATAACCCTTTTCAGCCATTACAGCAGCACCTATTTGACAAAGCCCTACACCATGTCCCCATCCTGCTCCGCGTAAAATAAATTTTTCAGGAACTCCGTTAACATCTCCAAACTTTTCAACAATAAATGCGGAACTGTAAAGATGGGTTTCTGAAAGCATTCTTCTTATCTCAAGCTCTTTTCCGACAGTTAAAGTTTTATCAGTTCCAATTATTTTCAGTTTAATCAGACGTGATGAAAATCCTCTTTCAACGGGAATAAGGTCTTTAATAAATCCAAAATCAATTCCGCTTTTCTTTCTTATAAGGGCTGATAATTCCTGTTGAGTATAATGCACTTCCCACCGATAAAAATCTTTTGTTTCCTGATCGTAATCCAAAAGAATTTGATTTAATATTTTCTGATCTGTTGTATTGCAGAAAGCGGGCGGACTTGCCTTAATCCACTTTTCAGCATTTTGCTCTATAGAAAAATCATCATCAAAATCATCAGCAACAAATTTATAATCATAAACCGAGCTTAAGGAAGGATGTTTTACCGGTTCCCAGACGTTTTCAAAAGATTCTGATATTCCACCGCAAGATTTTGAAAAGCGTGCATCAAGTATTTTATTATCTTCAAGCAGAACAATGCCGGCGGTTTGTTCGACAGCTTTTCTGACAGCCTCAGAAGTCATTTTGGTTACACCCTGATAACGCTGGCAATGATCATCTGCACAAACATCAAATAATTTATGATCCTCTCTGTCGTACCATTTTATATACTCATCTTCTGTTTGATGTGTTGTATGATAATTAATATGTTCGGTTTGTATTCTTTTGGATTTTTCAATTTGTGCAAGAAGCCAGCTTCGGGAAACAACAGCAGTTGCCTTTAATAATGACAAAGAACATTTTGCACTCATCTCTGATGAGATAACACTCATTAAATATTTTTCAATCGGAATAATATTTATTACTGCTATTTTATCATCATCTTTAAGAAGCTTTAATGAGTGTGTAAAGCGCTGTTTTTCTTTCCGCTCCCAGTGAAACTTTACACCAATTATTACATCACGGATAAGAAAAGATTCATTATCCGGTTCCTGAGGTTCAAAAATTATTTCGTTTGTAATTTCTATTTTATCCTTATCGCTTTTACAAACGATTCTGTCGTTAATAATTTCTGCTTCAAATTTTCCGCTGAAAAAATTTTTAAATCCGTATGAACTGAAATCCCCGTATAATTCAAACTTGATTTTCTTTTCTGTCAGGATTCCAACACTTATTAGCGGTTCGCTTTCATAACCGAGCATTGATAGCCCTTATTTTAAATAAAGATATTTAATTACCATCAAAATATAAGGATTGTAGCGGTGAATATTTGAGAATAAACCCAACTCATTAGAGGAATTTGGTTTGTCAAAATTCATAATATATTAGAACATCATATTATCAGAGTTTACAAAAAACAATCTATAATATTTTTGAGAACCTGCAGCCCAAATATCTGTTGTAGCACTCCTTCAAATTGATTTAGTATATGTGTCCGTGTTTTGTTTATGCTGTTAATAAATAAAATTTGTTTTAGAGCAAACAGAGCTGAAATGATGTTAATAGAAGAGTCTTATTCAATGGTAATTTAGCCCCAATCTTATTAACTTGTTAAAAACAAAATCAACATTTATGATCAAACAAACAGAACAAATAGTTTCAATAATTGGTTTCCCGGTTGATCTTGGTGCCGGAAGACGAGGCGTTGATATGGGTCCATCTGCTTTAAGAATAGCAGGATTAGAAAGCAAACTAAGAGCATTAGGTTATAAAGTAGAAGATACCGGCGATATCAACATTGAAATAATGGAAAGACAAAAAATTATCAATCCAAAGCTTAAGTACCTGAATGAAATTTTAAAAACATCCAGAAAACTTGCTGCAAGAATTGAAAAAGTTTTAGAGCAGAATAAGTTTCCGCTTTGTTTGGGCGGCGATCATTCGATGGCTTTGGGTACGCTGGCGGGAATTTCATCCTACTGCAGAAAAAATAATTTAACCCTCGGTGTAATATGGATAGATGCTCATGCAGATATGAATACGGATGAAACAACTCCTTCCGGAAATATTCACGGAATGCCGCTTGCTGCATCAATGGGGCTTGGGCATCCGGAGCTTGTTGATTTTTACGGATTTGCACCAAAGTTAAAACCGGAAAATTGTACTATTATTGCTGCCAGAAGTATTGATATTGAGGAAAGAGAAATAATCAAAAAACTTAATCCAGCCGTCTATACTATGAGCGATGTTGATAAACTTGGAATTCATAGAATTATAAGCCGTGTTTTAAAACAATTCAAAGAAAAGATTGATCATATTCATGTCAGTTTTGATGTTGATAGTGTTGACCCGAATTTTGCACCCGGAGTTGGTACCCCAGTGCCCGGCGGATTAAATTATCGCGAGGCTCACTTGTTGATGGAATCAATAGCAGAATGCGGATGTATGTCTTCACTTGGTGTTGCGGAGGTGAACCCAATTCTTGATGTTAAAAACAGCAGCGCTGTTTTTGCCGCTGATTTGATAGCTTCAAGCATGGGTCAAAGAATTTTATAATGAACTCAAACGAATTTAATAAACTTCTGATTGTTCTGGCAGTAATTTTATTTTTATTGTTTATCAGCGGAATTTTAACAGCAAACATTTTAATTATTTCTTCATATCTGTTAATTATTATTGGAATAGGATTCTTTTATTCATCATACGCTAAAAAGCATCTTCCCGGAGTTTTTATCGGCTCAGTGCTTTTCTTAAGCGGTTCTGTATTGTTTGTTTTTACAAGATATGAGATTATTGGATTCGAAAAGATATTTATACCCGCCTCTTTGTTTATTCTTGGGGTTAGCCTTTTAACAGGTAATTTACTGGTTCGTCTCAACAAAGCTTCGCTGATTTTTTCGGTCTTAATTATTATTGCAGCTATCTGGCTTATCTGGGATAAAGGAACTGCTAATATAGAATTATTTTCCTCGGCTGTTTTTTCTATATTAAAAAGTTACTGGTTAATAATAATTTTAGCAGCGGCAGTTATCAGCATGATATCTTATCGGTTCAACCGAAGAATTGATAAAATGAATTAACTTTCTTTTCGTTCAATAAAGATGAACTTGTATTTTTCTTAAGGCTTTTAATTTCATCCAACAAATTGTTTATATCGCCGCTGAGTTTAAAAAACGAAAAGATGAGCAGTAAAAACAGCACTGCAATAATTATGTAAGAAACAAACAAACCTCGTTTAAGTTTTGCTTCACTTCTTTCGTAATGATATCTGAGTGAATCAAAATCCTGTTCAATTGCTTTAAACATTTTATCAGCAACACTCCGTTTTGTAAGATCCGGTTGCTTTTCAGAATCAGACCCGGAAATCTCTTTTGTTTCCAGTACGGCTTTATCTTGAACTTGTTCAGTTGTTTCCTCTGAAATTTTTTCAGTTGATTCAACAACTGTTTCGCTGTCTAATAGAGGTTCAATAGTTTGAGCGAATATTCCGGCTGATACAGATTCAATTTGCTGTTCTTCGGATTGTTCAGCCATATCTGAAGACTGTGTTTTAGTCAGCGGTTCTTCAAATGCTTCTTCAATTTCCTGCTCTTCAGTAAATTGTTCGTTAAATGATTCAACCCCATCAATTACAGTTGATTCAATTATATCATCAATAGATGTTTCGGCTGATGATTCTTTAAAAGTTTCAATAGTATCAATCGGAGGTGTTTCAATTATAGGTTCTTCAAAAGGTTTTTCGGTAATGTTTTCTATACCGGGCTGCTCAATTTGATCAAAATCAGTTTCAGTTGAGCTTGTTGATTCATAATCGGGTAAAGCAACACCATCAAGATTAAAAGTTGCTTCCTCAATTTCCATATTGAAATTATCTTCCTCAATAATATCCGGAATTTCTGTTTTAATTCCGGCAACCTCTTCAAAATCTCTGTGTTGTTCTGATGTTGATTCCGGAGAGTCATTTAATTCTTCGACTTGCTGCTTAAACTCTTCTTCAATAACATCGGGCATTTCTATTTTAATTCCGGTAACCTCTTCAAAATCTCTGTGTTGTTCTGATGTTGATTCCGGAGAGTCATTTAATTCTTCGACTTGCTGCTTAAACTCTTCTTCAGTAACATCTGGCATTTTTATTTTAATTCCGGCAACCTCTTCAAAATCTCCGTGTTGTTCTGATGTTGATTCCGGAGAGTCATTTAATTCTTCGACTTGCTGCTTAAACTCTTCTTCAATAACATCTGGCATTTTTATTTTAATTCCGGTAACCTCTTCAAAATCTCCATGCTGTTCAGTAGTTAATTCTGGAAGGTCATTAATTTCTTCAACCTGCTGTTCAGATTCTTCTTCGATAAAATCCGGTTCTTGTGGTAAGTTAATTTCTGCTTTGGGCGGTATTTGTTTTTCTTCTTCAATAATCTTCTGAGCGCGAATTTCTTCGGTTAACTTAATTAAACGCAAAGCGATCTTATCTTTTAATGATGGATCAGGCTGTTCTAATGGAAGCGAAATGGGTAATAGCGAAGCAATGCTTTGAAAAGTACCTAATTCATCCCAGGGAAATAAATGTCCTCCATCAATAAATTCAGAAAGTATTTTTTCATCAGAAGAATCAAGACAGCCCAATGCCTTTGCCTGAAGTAATCCAATTATTTTTTGCTCATCTATCATTGGATTCCCTCTTTGGCAAGGTTTTCCTTTATGCTGTTAAGTGCTACCCGTATTTTAGATTTAACTGTTAAAAGCGGAATGTTCAGTTTGGCAGCAATATCAGATTCAGTTAAACCATCGTAATAAGCTAATGATATTACATACTGCTGCGCTTCAGTTAAACTATGAATTGCGAACTGTATTTTTTCTCTATTCGGCAAAATTTTCGATAGATCGTTTTGCGGTGTATGAATAGAAAGTTTCGGTAAAATAAACTCATCTTCAAAGTCACCGGTATATTCGGGCAACTCTATATTTTGAGCTCTTCTCAAAGTATCAAGAGCTTTATTGCGGCATAGATTAATTAATACAGCATAGGGATTATGATGCTCAAAATTTAGCTTGGATGTTTTTTGCCAGATAATCACAAAAACATCAGCAAGAACCCCATCAGCGATTGCTGTATCATTTACAATTCTTTTTATAAAAGTAAATAAGACGGGTGAATATCTGTCGTAAAGAGCCTCGAGAGCCTTTGAGTCTTTGTTTAGAATTCTTTTGAACAGTTCTATGTCATTTAATTCTGTAGTCAAGCGCCTAAAAAATATATTGAACTATTTTTCTTGTTCTAAAAGTATAGTCCAATACTTAAAAAAGCAATTTTCTTTTAAAAGATCTTTAGAAAATCTCAAACTTTTCAAAGTAGAAAATCAAAAAATTTGTTGTCTTCAGTTTTAGTTATTAACTTTCGCTAACAAACAATAAGGAGTGGTACCTTGAAACAATTAATACTTTTCCTTGCACTTCTTCTGATTTCATCTACTGGTTTTTCACAGGTTGAAATAAGCAGCAGACTGCAAGATGCTCTTAACAGAGCAGGACAGGATGATTACCTTCAGGTAATTGTTTTACTTCGTTCTCAGGTTGATCTTGCTACCCTGGATCAACAACTTTACACAGAGAAAGCATCATTACAGCAAAGAGCCTATCAGGTTATTACAGCTTTGCAGCAAAATGCTGAAAGAACGCAGGGTGAATTAAACAACTACTTTTCATCAAAATACGAATCGGCAGATGTTTATTCATTTAAATCATTCTGGATTTCTAATATGTTCGTTATAGAAGCAAAACCGAGTGTTATTTATGAGCTGATGAACAGATTGGATGTAGCAGAGATTGATATTGATGCTTTAATCGAATTAGACAGACCAATTGCCGGCGATGATTATATTCCTGAAAATACTGAGTCTGTTGAGCCGGGTTTAAGAATAATCAACGCACACCTTCTCTGGGCTCAGGGAATTACCGGTCAGGGCAGATTAGTTATGGGTATTGATACTGGTGTTCATCCAAACCATCCAGCTTTGCAGCATAAATGGAGAGGTAATCATGTACCGCATAACCAAGCCTGGTTTGATCCAGGTGGCGGAACAACAACCCCAAGCGATTGCGATGGACACGGAAGCCATACCGTAGGTACTATGACAGGCTGGTCGCCGCTTACCGGTGATACTGTTGGGGTTGCACCCGGTGCCGAATGGATTGCTGCAAAAACTATATGTTCAAGCCCTCATACATCAAACTCAATTGCAGCTTTTCAATGGGCAATGAATCCAGATGGAAATCCGTCAACAATTAATGATATGCCGGATGCAATAAGCAATAGCTGGTACGATCCGGATGTTTCAAATGAATGTTCAGGTATTTATAAAACCACCTTAGATGCAGTAGAAGCTGCTGGTATTGCTGTAATATTTTCTGCCGGAAACAGCGGACCCGGCTCATCAACAATTACAAAACCAAAAAATATAAACACAAACACCGTTAACGTTTTATCTACAGCAGCAATTGATGGTGCTCTTTATATCGGCGGTAATAATAACCCTATTGCAAGTTTTTCAAGCCGTGGTCCTTCACTTTGCGGCGGAACCGGCTCATTGCTGATAAAACCCGAAGTATCGGCACCTGGTGTTAATGTAAGGTCTTCTGGTTCAGCTACCGGTTATACAGTATTAAGCGGAACCTCTATGGCTGCACCGCACGTAGCAGGCGCAGTTGCTCTGCTAAAACAATTTGCTCCGAATTTAACCGGAAAAGAAATTTTAGAGGCTCTTTATAACACAGCAGTTGATCTTGGCACACCCGGAGAAGATAACAATTATGGAATGGGACTGATTGATGTTTATGCAGCATTTTTAAGTTTGGGTACACCAGACACAACTGCCCCGGATCCAATTGTTGATTTATCGGCTGGCTCTCCTACTTCTAATTCTTTAACGCTGCAATGGACCGTTCCTTACGATTCTTCAATGAATGGAGTTACCGGATATGATATTCGATATTCTACATCTCCTATTAACGATACTACAGCGTTTAATAACGCAACTCAATTACCGTTTACAGCAATGCCTGATACTGCAGGTGCAACGGAGAATTATTTAGTTGAAGGATTAAGTGCTGCAACAACATATTATTTTTCTATTAAGTCAAGAGATGTGTGGAGCAACTGGTCAGGATTATCAAATAATGCCAGCGGAACAACATTAGGCGCTCCGCAAATATCTGTTTCTCCGATGAGCATACATCATACATTAAATCCCGCTGAAATAGTTGTTGATACTGTTACAATATCCAATGTTTCTGCAAATCCATCTACTTTAGATTTTACTGTTACATTGGAAAACAATACTTTCCCTGAAAGTTCAATAAGCACCTATCTAATTCCACGGGTTGGAAACAGTGCGGATATTAACAGTAACGATGATAAGGATAATCCAAAGGAAATTGGCGGAGTCAGTATTGATGGTCAGGGAGGACCAGATTTATTTGGTTATAAGTGGATTGATAGCGATGAACCCAACGGACCTCAATATGTTTGGGATGATATTGTTTCTACCGGAACATTAGTAACAAACTGGACTGCAACCAGCACTTTTAACCCGAAAGATGAAGGATATGCAGGACCGTTTCCATTAGGCTTTAACTTTAAGTTTTATGGAAATATTAAAACTCAGATATATGTCAGTTCAAATGGAGTAATATTATTTTCACCAATTACGTCTAACATCTATACAAATGCTACAATCCCAAGTAACGAAGTACCAAATGAATTTATCGCACCATTCTGGGATGATCTTGACGGTGTATCTTCCGGTACGGTTCATTATAAACAAGACGGCAACAGGTTTATTGTGCAGTTTACCGGCTGGCACAGATATTCCAATCAGGGGTCTTTAACATTTCAGGTAGTTCTCTACTCAAGCGGCAAGATAATGGTTTATTATAATAATATGAGCGGCACTCTTAACTCAGCTACAATTGGAATTGAAAATGCAGCAGGTACAGTTGGATTGCTGGTTGCTTACAATGCCAATTATGTTGCCAATAATAAAGCACTGCAATTTTCTGCTGAACCAGAATGGCTTACTAACGACGTAAGCGGCGGAACATTATTTAATGGCAACAGTGCTAAAGTTGTATTAACATTTAAGAGCGAAGATTTTCCGCTTGGTAATTATTCAATGGATTTGAACATAGCAAGCAACGACCCCGTTAATCCGCTGGTTACCGTTCCTGTAACAATGCAGATAACAATAATCCCTGTTGAGTTAACAGGATTTACAGCAATTTCAGACAGAAACAATGTTAATATTAGCTGGTCAACCGCAACAGAAACAAATAACTCGGGATTTCAGGTTGAAAGACAACGCAAAGGATCAGGCGAGTGGACCAATGTATCGTTTGTCAGCGGCAAAGGAACAATAACCGAAGTAACAAATTATAGTTTTATTGATAAGGGACTTGCTGTCGGAAGTTATTCCTACAGATTGAAACAAATTGATCTGGATGGAACATTTGAATATTCTCCTGTTATAGAGGTTGATGTAAGCACACCCGATCATTATACGCTTTATCAAAATTATCCAAATCCATTCAATCCGGTTACAACAATTGAATATTCACTGCCCGAAAAAGCTGATGTAACAATTTCTATTTACAATACGCTTGGTGAATTGGTCACTACGCTTGTTAACGGAACAATGGAAGCTGGTTATCAGAAAGCAAGCTTCAATGCTTCAGCATTTACATCCGGTACGTATATTTATCAGATGAAAGCAGTTGGAGAAGGCAAAACCTTTACCGATACCAAGAAGATGGTTCTGATCAAGTAACTCTGACGAGTGATTATTTTAAAAGGCGATTCAAAACAGAATCGCCTTTTTTTGTTATTTCTTAACTCTCATTTCACTAATTTTGCACTCAATAATCCAAACCATAAAACATAAAACGGATAAAAGATGACTGAACAACAAGCTAAAAAATCTGTATTCAAATCATTCTCGCTCAATTACTGGATAGTAATAGTAATGGAATTTTTTGAACGCGGTTCATATTACGGAATGATGAGCATTCTCTCTGTTTATATGACCGATCAATTAGAATATACAAAAGAAAGTGTTGGAGTAATTAAAAGTGTTATTCAGCCAATGCTTTATATCCTTCCAATTCTTTCAGGAGCAATCGGAGACAGGTTTGGTTATAAACGGGTTTTAACATTTGCATTTATCTTTTTAGGATTGGGGTATTTTCTTACCAGCCAGACTACAGAATATGCAATGGTTTTTGGAAGCTTGATTATTATGGCTATCGGTGCAGGTGCTTTTAAACCAATGATATCCGGAACTATTGCACGCGAAACTAATGAAAGCAACAGCACACTTGGTTTTGGGATCTTTTACTGGTCAATAAATCTTGGCGCATTTTTATTCCCGCTGATTCTTGTTCCTTATATTAAAAATGCTTTTGGCTGGCAATATGTAATGGTTGCATCTGCTATTGGAACCGCCGCAATGCTTATTCCCACATTTTTTATATACAAAGAACCCAAAAGACCGGAAAGCGCAAAAACACTTGCTGAGGTTTTAAAAGGAGCTGCTTTAGTTCTAACCGATTTCAGATTTATAGGATTGATTGTTATTTACTCAGGTTTCTGGATCCTTTACTTCCAGATGTTTGATTCCGTTTTGTGGTACGTTCAAAAATATGTTGATGCTACATCACTGAACAATTTTGTTAACGGATTATTTAACGGAATTGGAGTTAGCCTAAACTGGAAATTTGATGTTGAACATGTTACGGTAATTAATGCCGGAACAATTATTTTACTTCAGATTATTGTTTCAAATATAGTAAAACATACAAAAGCCTTACCCACAATGATTGCCGGAATTGCGATGGGCACTGCTGGTATGGCTATACTCGCTATTAATACCAACATCTGGATTTTTATGCTCGGCATTACAATTTTCTCAATCGGCGAAATGACTGCTCATCCAAAGTTTATTAGTTATGTCGGATTGATCGCACCCGAAGATAAAAAGGCTCTATACTTGGGCTACTCATTTTTGTATGGAGTTTTAGGAAGCTTTATCGGCGGAATACTTGGTGCAAATCTTTATGTGCATTTTGTTGACAAACTTAATCAGCCGGCTACCTTATGGATAGTTTTTAGTATGATTGGTGTTGTTACAATTATCGGGCTGCTGCTTTATAATAAATTTGTAAGTCAGCATAAACCGGCACAAAGCTCATAAAGTATTTTATCCATTTATAAGTTTGCAGGATGATAATATTTGAGCTGAAAAAAGCTGTTTCTTTTTTACAAAGAGAAAACATTGCAGGAGTGAGTTGAATTTATTAGAATCTGCTATTAATACAAAAACTCATCCATTAACAATTCCGGATCAGAAGAATGGCTGAAGATTACTGGAGCTGGCAGCCCGGCAAAGTGGATATGTCCAATCGTTACTTCGAGCTTAAGTATGGTTATATATACAGACCTGTTGCAAGGATTGGGATCAGTAATCATAAGACCTTTATTGTTGAGTTTTTACTGAACTTTAATGATGATGTTGATTTATTAAAGAAGATTTTTACAGATGTTCTTTATGAAATCGAATTTTATTTGATTAAAAATCACGAACCGGACCCGATTGAGTTTATGATTAATCATTCCAAAAAATGTTCAAACGCTTATGGAAAAATAAGATGGTATTATTTTCCGAAAGGCGCAAATAAATATATTTTCCTGAACAAAAACTCTCTGTTATATAAGAAAGCAATTTCAATTAAAAAATATTTTTCAAAATCCTGAGCGTTGATTTAACCCTTGTGTTCAGACTTCTCTCCGCAGTTTTGGCATATTGCTAAGTCTATAAATTTTTAAGTAAGATTTAAATAATTACAGAGACTTTTCAGTTTTCTTTGCAGATGAATAGTTTGCCAGATCGTAATTTATCTGTGTATCGGGCATATCCATTTTTACAATTTCAACTCCGGCATCCGAATAAAATTGAGTAGCAAGAGTATCGTGGAAATCCGAAAACACAACAACACGTTTTATTCCGGCAGCTATTAATGCTTTAGCGCAGGTTGTACAGGACATATTTGTAATATAAGCAGTTGCACCGAAAACATTAACTCCCTGTCTTGTTGCCTGAACCAGTGCATTTATTTCAGCATGATTTGTCCGCACACAATGGTTATCAACAATTAAGCATCCTACATCTTCACAGTGCGGTTGACCGGGCAGAGAGCCGTTGTAGCCGGTTGCAAGAACAAACCTATCTTTAACAAGCACGCATCCGCAGTGCATTCTCGGACAGGTTGCTCTTTCAGATGCAAGCATTGCTAATTTTAAAAAGTATTCATCCCAGGAGGGTCTTTTATTCTTTGTCATTAAACATGTTCCGGAAGTAGTGATAAAAATTAATACTAAAATTTAATGTTGTCCGGGACAAATATAGGAAGGTAAATTAAAAAACAGAAAATTATATGGCGTTATCTTGTTTTGTAAGCCCACCGCTGTTTGCTTCTGCTTTTTTTAGCAGCCCGCTGATGTTTATAGCTTTTATAAACCTTTAAACTTCCGCAGAATCTGCATGCTTTTGATTTATCTTCTGCACTCCACTCATTTTTACAATTTTGACAAATGTAAATAAGTCTCTGAGTCATCGGTTATCTCCAATTTTTTTAGTTCGGTTAGAATTTTTGATTTTATATCCGTCTTTTCAGATAGATAGCTGATCATTTTTCCACGGTTAAAAATTATTGAATATAAATTAGCTCCGAGTAGTTTTGCTTCTTCTAATTTGGAAGAATAAGTTAAAACGTTTGACAAGTCGCTTGCAAAAAAATCATGTTTTGCAGCACAATCCCCCACCGCATAAATATTTTTATCAGATGTTCTAAAGTATTCATCAATAAGAATTCCTCTGTCTTTATCGTAAATAATTCCAAGCTTTTCAGCTATATCAACATTTGGTCTTGAGCCGGCACAGATCATTAGAAAATCACAATCCACTACCTCATCTGAGCTTAACTTAACACCTGTAACAGCATCAAGACCAATAACCTGTCTGATCTTGGAATCAAGTATAACACGACCGCCAAGATTTTCAATTACTTTTTTTATTTCAAAACTTATCTCAGCATCAAAAGAAGACGGCATTAACCTCGTTGATTTTTCGATGATAGTAACACGCTTACCTAACCTGAGCAATTCATCGCAAAGCTCTACACCAATATAGCCGCCGCCATAAACAACAATATTCTCAGCACAAACAGCTTCCTTTTTTGTCTTTCTTATCAGTTCAACGTCTTTGTTTATCAGAATTACCCCATCCTTTTTTATTCCTTCAATCGGCGGTTCAATTGCACGTGATCCGCTGGCGAGAACAAGTTTTTCAAATTCAATAATCCTGCCGTTGGTTAAAATAATTTTATTTTGCTCTCTGGCGATGATATCATCATAAATGATATTGAACGTATTGTTAAAAGCACCGGTAACCGGGGTTAGTATTTCCTCAATGATTGTATTTCTTCTATCCGGTTTAATAATTGCAATACTTTTATCGCTATAAGTATTTCTGGCTGATAAAGCGCAAACTAAAGCAGGCTCGCCATTGCCAGCAATTACTATGTGATATTTTTCCATTGAAACTCCTGTTCAAAATCGATAACTAAAAATACTTGTTCACTGTAATCGCAAATTAGTTTTGATCACAGTTTAAGTAATAATAAAACTATACTGCTAAACACCTGAGAAAAAAACTTTAAGCTCAACAAACTTAGAGCACTCAGGATTTGTTTTTAAATTTATTAGAAATTTGATTTGATAATAAGATAATCTTTTTCAGAGCAATAGCAAGTTTTTAATTAACCGCTTGTTAAAGCACACATCTTTAAGCACTAAAACCATTTTTTATGTTTGAAAAAGAAAGTCATACCGATTATAATTAGTACTGTAAAAGCCCAAAAACCCCAGGGATACATCCACTCAAAACCAAGCTCCGGAAAATTCTTAAAATTCATACCAAAAACACCCGCAATAAAAGTAAGAGGGATAAACATTGTAGAAATAACCGTAAGCACTTTCATTACTTCATTTAATTTGTTGCTGGTGCTTGAAAGATAAGTATCAAGCATGCCTACGATCATATCGCGGTAAGATTCTATTGTATCAATAACCTGAATTGTATGGTCATAAACATCACGCAGATAAATTCTTATTTTCTCATCGAAAAAATCAACTTCATTTCTTTGCAGAGATGATATCACCTCTCTTAATGGCCAGATAGCTCGCCGAAGCAATAACATTTCTCTTCTTAACAGATGAATAGTCTGAATATCATTTTTGCTTGGATTTAAAACGATATTATCTTCAAGCGTCTCAACTTCTTCGCCAAGTTTTTCCAGAATATGAAAATAGCTGTCAACAATAGCATCAATTAAAGCATAAGAAAGATAACCAGTTCCGCTTTTCCGCATTATTGTTCCTGCTTTTTTTATTCTTTCTCTAACAGGATCAAATACATCTCCCGGACTTTCAAGAAATGTAATAAGACAATTTTTTGTAAGCATCAAACTTACCTGTTCATTTTTTAACGACTTATCTTTTTCATCCAGAAAAAACATTCTTAAAACTATATACAAATAATTTGGATACTCATCTACCTTTGGTCTTTGATTTGTATTTAAAATATCCTCAAGGGTTAACGGATGAATGTTGAAATTTTTTCCGATCATTTCAAGAATACCGATATTATGCACACCGTCAACATTTATCCAATTAGTAGCATCAGATTCTTTAAGGTTAAACAGTTCATCAGCCCGCGAAATTTTTTGCTCAGTAAATTTATCGTCATTATAAGAAATGAGAGTAATTGTAACCGGCTGTTTTTCCTTATCACCAACATAAACCAGCGAACCAGGCGCAAGCCCGATGTTTTTTGGTTTGTTTTTAATAAGTCTGCTTACTTTTCTTAACTGCTTTTTTGTCCGGTGTTTTATTTTCTTGCCCGTGTTATCAAGCATAATATACTCATCGGTTTTTTAAACTTGTTTGTGGATTATGTGCAAAAATAAGATTAAGTTTAATAAGAATTTACATAGAAAATTTAATCAGTTGATTATAAGCCATATAAAAACCGGATCGGTTGTATTCTTAATTCTGTCCGCTTTTGCCTCATGCTCAGTCTTAGATGATGATTGTATATGTTCAACGGAGTTTCGTTATTGTATAGTAACTGTTGTAGATTCGCTTGGGATTCCGGCAGATTCTTTAACAGTAACCATTAAAGACATTGATGGAGATGAGCTTGATGTTCAGCAAGATCAGTATTTTACTGATGAAGGTAAATATACCGTGCTAAACGATTCCTTTACTCACATAATGTGTGCTTGTGGTACCCAGCAAAAAATTTATTTTTCTGCAACGGATGGAATTAGAACAGCAAATGGCGAGTTTATGTTTAATACTGATAGATGCAGATGTCACATTAATAAAGTATCCGGACCTGATACTTTAGTACTGAGATAATTATTATTAACCCGCAATGTCATTCCGGTGAAAACCGGAATCTAAACCACAAACAACAGATTCCCGCTTGCGCGTGGGAATGACTTACAACCAAGCTTTTTCTAATTTCTGCCAAACAGTTCAGTAAGGTTTAGTGTCGGAGTTTTGGATTTGCTTGCAAGCGAAACATAAGTTAAAGCAAGCTCTTCTTTTCCCGCACCAAGAACAGTGCTTACCAATCCTAAAGCTTTGCCGAGATTTTCGGGTGCAATGTTTTTTGTAACACGGTTCCAGATCTCTACTTCTAAAACATTAAATGCTGTGTGTACTTCGTGCAAGCCAAATCCCGCATTAAATCTTTCTCTTGCAATTTGTGCTGAATATTCTTTCATGGGCAGAAGATTTCTTTCACTTACACATTGCTGAGTTAATGTAAGAAGATTTAACAGTCTTGTTCTGTTTTCACTTTGTGAAGATTTACTGTAAGATTTTAAATAAGCACAGTTTAAAGACTGATGAGCGCTTTCCAGAATTTCTGAACTTTGTGTTTTAAGCAGGTCAATTAAATTCATTTTCACAACCAGTTATTAAATTACATTTCAAAATTAAAGAATAATTTTCAAAGCTTTATAATACTTCAGAGTTTTAATGTTTTAGCATTTAAAATTTTTCTAAATCAATTTAATCCAGCTTACCAATCTGTCTTTAACAAACCCTAATTGCTCAACAAGATTAATTGCCTTTTGATTTTTTTCCTCAATCTGTGCAAAAGAAATTCTGCCAAGTTTTCTGTTTTGATGAATAAGCGAAAGAAGAATTTCTCTACCATAACCCTTTTTTCTATAATCGTCAAGAACATGCAGAGAGCCGAGAGCACCATCGTCATGAGTTAAACCCCAGGCTACAAGTTTATTCTTCTTCATTATAGCAGCACTTATAGATTTGTTTATTCTTTCTTCAACATAAGCAGCGGTTAAAAACTGTCTGTAGTTCGATTGAGAAATTATAAAACCTATATGATCTGTTGTTAAAGGTATTACATCTTTTTTATTTACCGGAATCTCCACATCATCCGGCAGAAAGTAGCGCATCGTAGTAAGTATCCACTCAGCTTTTCTTTTTCCGGTAATAAAAGGTATCATCCAGCTTTCTACTGATGCAAAGTAAGTGCTGTTACCTGCTTTCTCTAACAAAGCTTTAAGTTCTGCTTCGTTATTGCAGACAATATAAACCCAATCAACATCGCTTGAGCCTTTAATCAGAAATGAGTTGTTTAATTCGATAATCTCTGTAATCGGGTTGTTTTCAATAAAACCGATTGTGCTGATATTTGAAATAACATCCTGTTTAAGATAATTGATAATATTAATCAGTTCCGTTTTCATTTGAAGGATTCTTTTCTTTAATAAAAAACATTAATACTGCTGTAATCATACCAAAAAATAATGCAGAGTTCCATAAAAAAGCAGAGCCAAAATTTTCATAAACAACAGTGCCTAGCCAGGGACCGGCAGAAAATGCAAAACTAAAAGTCATTTGATAATATCCCATATATTCACCGCGTCTTTCCGGCGGTGTAATTTCAGAAGTATATGCGGCTGTAGTTGGAAAAAAAATCATTTCTCCGAATGTAAAAATGATTATGGCAATTATAAGCGGTAATGTAGATCCAGCAATCGCAAATCCGCCAAAACCCAAGCCCGCAAGTGATGCCCCGATCATTAAAGATTTTCTGTATGGTGTATTGCTCATCATATTATTAAGCGGAACTTCTGCGATGATTATTAATACAGTATTTATCGAACCGAACAATCCAAATGCTGCTGTGGAATAATTAAGATCATTAACTATGTAAAGCGGTAGTGCGCCGAGATGTTGAAAGAAAACAAGATTTGCCGGAATGATAGCAAACAAAAAAAACAAAAAATGTTTATCATTTAATATCCCAAACTTTATCTTCGGTTTTTCTTTAACAATATCTGCTTCTGCCGGTGATAATGAAGACCATCTGACAGAATTAAAATAAACTCCCGCTGCAATTGAAGCGAAAGCATTTGCATAAAAAAGATAATGATAATCAATAAGGGTTAAAAAACCTCCGATAACCGGACCAATACTCATTCCTGCATTAATAGCCAGACGATTTAATGCAAAAGCCATTCTGCGCTGCGGCGGAGTTACTATCTCGGTAATTAAAGAGAGATTTGCCGGACGAAATGCCTCGTTAACAGCGGCAAGCACAAAGGTTGCGGCAAGTATCAGTTTATAATCAGATATAAATGAGTATATAAAAAAAAGCAAACCCGAACCGTATAATGAAAACTGCATTATTTTAATCGAACCAATTTTATCAGAAAGCTTTCCTGTTAATGGTGCTGCAATAAAAGCGGCGGCTCCGTAAACAAGTAATGCAGTTCCCGCTTCAGTTGGTGTTACACCGATTTTTTTTGTAAGATAAAGTGCAAGAAAAGGGATTACCATTGTGCCAGAACGATTAATGAGCGAAGTAAAAAACAGCGCCCACATATCATGCGGTAAATCTTTTAATCCTTTCCAGGGATTCATAAAAAAGAAATTTTAAAATTATTTTTGAAACGGAAATTTAAGAAAAGAACAGTTAACTATACTCCAATCAATCTCATAAATAAAAATATAAACAAACCAAAGGTAGCTCCAAGATAAAGTAAGCGGATATATTTACGCCCTTCTTCATTTTTTGATTTGATGAGTTTATATGTTGAAATACCGATAAAGAAATCCATTACAGCTATTGGTAAAAGATATATCAGCTTAAACCACTGTAATAAAAAAGGTATTAAACTTAATAATATTACAGATGTAAAAATTAATCCGCTTAATCTTAATGCTTTTTCTTTACCATATTTGATTGCTATCGAGTTCGAGTCAATAAGCAGATCACCCTTAACATCCATTGAATCAGCAGCAATTTCTTCTCCGAGATCAACAAGTGCGGCAATAAGTGCAAAGAACAGAACGATTTTGTTAAATGGTAATCCAACAGATAATCCGCCAAAAATAAAAGTCATACCTACAGAAAAACTAACCATAAGATTTCCGGTTAAACCATTACGTTTAAATTTTCTGTTGTATAATAAACCGATTACAATTAAACCGATTGAAAATAATAAAGCCTCAATGCTGATCGTATAGCTTAATATTATTCCGGTTATTAATAAAAAAGATGCAAGCAGCAGTGCTTCATTGGAAGTAACAGCATTAGATGGTATGGGTCTGTGTGGTGCATTTATTCTATCTGTTTCAACATCAAAGTAATCGTTTGAAACGAGTATAGACGCCGAGATAAGAAAAACGGATATTGCAGCCGAAAGAGTTAAATGCAGCGGTGCAAATTTTCCAAGAGCAAAAAGCTGACCAAGCATTACACAAATTGCTGCTGCAAGCGGTAACTCAAATCTTATTAGTCTGATAAGACCTTTTAATTTTTTCATACCATAAAATTACTAATGAATTTGCTAAAGGAGGAAAAAAATTATTACTCGTTAACCGGCAATAACAAATTGCAAATAAGGATCGGGTGCATTAAAAGTTATTGATATGAATTAGCGCCAGAATTGTTGCCTTTGTTTCTCTTACTTGTTAAGTTAGCAGAGGAAGTATGTTTATCAAAGTAATATATAAGATATCATTCCCTTCTTTCCTCAATCCTTTTACGCATTTAGGGGATGCTGATTTGGCGGGTAATATTATGCACTCAATAATCAAGCGGTGTTTGGTTCTTTAATTTAAAACAATAAGTTCAGCTTACAATGAGAATCTGTTATGTTAATAATTAGAAAGCCCCACGGAGTACGCAGGGCTTAAGAAAAAATCTTCGGCTTATAGCCTTATTGTGGTAAGATTTCATGCGAAATTTAGAATTAAAATTTCAATTTTACAGGTTAAATTAAATCTAGAGGTAATAATGAAAAAAATATTTGGGATAGACCTTGGAACAAACTCAATTGGTTGGGCAATCCGTGAGCTAAATTCCTCTAATACTCAAATAGTACATAAAGGTGTTCTGACTTTTGAAAAAGGTATCCCCATTAGATGGTTATTGTCGCACGCCGTGTGCGTGCGTGGATTGAAACCAGAGAATCAAACAGCGGTATGTTTATCGTGACCTGTTTTTAATGTCCTCAAAGAACAAATTGAAAGCAAATTACATCTGATTATACCAAACCTGCCGATGTATTACAGCAGCATCGGGTATCCTTAAAGAATTTATAGCAAACAAAATAACCCGCGCTGTTTAGCCGCCGTAAATATTGCTTAAAAATTCAAACAGTGTTTTTCCCTTTGAGATACCTTGCAGCTTTATATTTAAATTGTTCATTATCTCATTAAACACAACCGAAACCCTGTCATCATCACAATTTGAAAATAACACAACCAGAAAATTTTTTTCAGGATTGTGATAAACAATATTATGAAATCCTGTACTTTCACCCGAATGAAAATAAACATTGCTTCCATCGGCTTCATTTGCTATAAACCATCCGTAGCCGTAACTGAGACCTTTTTTAATAATTGCGCGCGGCTTTAACGGATTAAGTAAATCATCATCAAATTGCTTATCCCATAACGATTGAATCCACTTTTGATATTCATTCAAAGAAGTGTAAACCGAGCCGTCGCCCATTGTAGCGCTGGTTATACTTTGGTCGGCAAAAACCCATTTGTTATCTTTTAAATGATAACCGTAAGCCCGTTTGAAAATATTCTTATCCTTTTCGTAAATAACTGTATGCTTCATATCAAGCGGAGTGAAAATATTTTCCCGGATAAATTCAGGATAAGAAAGTCCGGATACTTTTTCTACTATTTGTGTAAGCAGACAAAAAGCTGTGTTGCTGTATTTAAATTTTGAATCTGGTTTAAAATATAAACTGTCTGATCCGCTGATAAGCTGTAAAACATCAGCATCCGAAATTTGTTCTTTCTGATCTTTTGGAATTAACAATTCATAATCTGCAATTCCGGATGTGTGGGTAAGCAGTTGTTTGATGGTTATATCCTCAGCAAATTTCGGCAAGGAGGGAAGATGCTTTATAACCGCATCATTGATGTTAAGTTTATTCTGATTTTGAAGAATCAGAATACACATAGCAGTAAATTGTTTGCTTACAGATGCCATTCTGAAATGAGTATCTGATGAAATAATTTCTTTGCTGTTAATATCTGCCAGTCCATATCCTTTATTGATTATAACCTGATTATCCCGAACAACAAGTAAGGCAGCACCCGGAATATCTGCAGGATATATTTTTTTCATCAGGCTATCAAGCCTTCCGAAGCTTATTTGATTCTGGCTTTGCACGGTGACCATTAAAAATAAAAGATAAATAAAAATCATTATTACGAATCTTGTAAAGATATTTTTTCTGTTAATGATAAACACACTCCTTTTTCTGATTAAATAACCCGAAAAAATCCGGCTGGCTGAAAATAAAAATCAGTATCCAATTATAAAAGCCGTTATAATTTAAATGTAATTATTAAACTTAATCCATAAATTGATTTTCGTAAAATCAGTTTTTAGTATAGCTGCAAAAATAAATGTTTTATAAAAGTCAGGAAGATTTATGAACAATACAATTACAATTTTCGGGAGCGCAGTCCCTGTTGAAAATGATGCCCAATATAAATTTGCTTATGAGCTTGGCGCTGCTTTAACCAAAGCCGGATTTAATATTTGCAGCGGCGGTAATAAAGGCATAATGGAAGCGGTTTCAAAAGGAGCTTTTGATAATGATGGAAAGATTTACGGGGTTACTGTTGATCTTTGGGATGTTAAACCAAATCCTTACATAACTGTTGAAGTAAAAGAAAAAAAACTATTTGACAGAATCGCAAAACTTATTGAGCTTGGAGATGCTTATGTTATTCTTCAAGGCGGAACAGGAACCTTGCTGGAGTTTGCCGCTGTTTGGGAATATGCAAATAAAAATCTTCAGAAGCAGAAGCCGATTGTTTGTCATTCTAAGATGTGGAAAACAGTTTCGGATGTAATAAACGAACAGCTGAAATCAGAAAGCCGTAATACAGATTTGGTTAAATACTGCAGCTCCGTTACAGAAATTGTTGAGTATTTAATAAAGACAGTTTAATCTTTTCTCAGAACAAATGTGGTCTTATCTCGTGTAGCAAAAAGAACCGCCTTTATCTTATCATAAAATCTTTTAGACTTAATTTCTTTTAACCAGGTTTTTAAATAACCGGATTCTTTATAATATAAAACAGACAACCTGTGATATGAAAAAGATTTTTTCAGTTCAGATTTAGAAAATGAAAACGGATGACCTTTGTCAATCTTAAGTAACTCAATAACACTTCTGATAAACTTTCCCCAAGCGTGATAAGTATTCTGCCGGAAATAAATTATACCGCCGGGTTTAGTTACCCGCTGTATTTGAGTAAACACTTTTTCGGGGTCTTCGCAATGGTCCAGCACATTATCCATAATAATCAGGTCAAAAAAATTGTTCTCAAAAGTAATTTCTTCAGCTTTGATGTTGAAATATTTAACCTGCTTATCTCTGATTTGTGTAAACTTTTCTATTGATGAATAGATATTTTCAAGAGGGTCAATTGCAAAACGATAACTGCTTTTCAAATAAGTTATTATTCCGGCAGCACCGCTTCCGATTTCGAGTATGTGTGTATCCGATTCAATTTTCAGATAAGGCTGTAAGATTGCAAGCATATCGTTTGCAAATCTTTCATAAAACTCCAGATCAAGCTCGCTGGCTTTTGAAATCCACCAGTTTTTTTCGTAATGCTGGGCAAGATCCCATCTGTCTTTAGTCTTCATTTATAAACTCAGTTACTTTATTTAATACCATTTCAACAGTCAGTTCTTTTATGCATTTAAATTTTACATCAGTTCTGGAACAAGTAAGCGGTTTTGGCGAATAAAAAAAACAAGGCGAACATTCCAGATATAACGAAGCTATTTTATACTCGGTTTTCCAGGGATGAATATAATATTGGTTGGTTGGACCAATAATAGCAACGACTTTTAAACCAAGTGCGGCAGCAATGTGCATCAAAGCCGAGTCGTTGGTAACAAATATATTACAGCGTTTCATTATTGCGATGCTTTGTAAAAATTTTTCTGTCTTTACTGTAAAAGATTTTTCTGAGCTGATTGTTTTATTGATTGATTTTTTAAGATCATCTTCTTCGGGTCCTCCGAATAAAAGTACTTTGGCGCCTTTATCGCGGATTAATCTTTTGCCAAGCTCTGCAAACTTTTCCGGTTCCCATCTTCGCTTGATATGATTTTTTAATGTTGCACAGCCGGGATGAAATCCAACAACAAAATCATCGTCAGCAATATTATTTTCTTTAAGATAGTTTTGTGCATACAGGGTATCAGCTTCAGAAAGAAAAATCTGCAATGCCGGTTCTTCGCCTGTTTTTTTATCTAATAGTTTTTCAATCAGTCTGATATTTGTCTGTACGTTATGAGTTTGATCATTTTCCAAAACAGTTACATTGTTCAGCCATCCAAGATCCTGAAAGTTCATCCGCAAATATTTGACCCCGGCTCTTTGCTTAGCCCCAAGCAATAAATTTATAATGTTATATTCTTTTCTGTTAGAAGGATAAACATTTATAGCCGTATCATATTTTTTTCTTAATGAAAAAATAAACTTTAATGATTTAAGCAGCCCTTCTTTCAGAAAATCAAAATGAATTACATTATTAAGTGCAGGATTGTTTTGATAGATTTCTTTGGTTCCCTTAAACATTACAAGTGCATCAATCTGTGCCGAAGGGAGTTCCGAGCGGAGCAGTTTTAATGCAGGTGTAAACATTAATGCGTCCCCAATTCCCGATAATGCCAGAATTAAAATTTTCATAGCCGAATAATATTTTTAAAACTGTCCGCAAAACATATATTTGCTTGTGTAAGATTTAGCATTACGAAGATAGATTTTTAATTATCTGTCACACTCAGACAGGCTAAGTGTGACATTTTGGTTTTCAGAACAGTTTTTACAAAAAATATTTTTATTGTGTCGTTTTACTTGTATCTGGTTTTCCCTGAACAAGGTTTCTGTATTTTTCTATATTTGCCCGCACATTCTGATCCTGGGGATATTTAGTGCCGAGCATTTGCCAGATTTCCAGAAGTTTATCGTTTTTACCTTGTGTTTCGTAAATATCAAGCAGTATCCGATACGGATTATAATATGATTGAACATCATCTGGATTAGAATTAAGTTTTGCAACCGCTTGTTTCTCCACATCAGAAGCAAATAAATTATATTTATCCATTGCGCCTGCACGCAAATACAGATTGCTGATTTCGTATAACAATCCAAAATCCATCGGAATAAGTTTGTTAGGAAGTTTTTCATCCATTGTATTAAGGGTATTTACTGCAAGTTCGTTTTGTCCTTTTCCAAGATAATATAGTGTTAATCTTAAAAAAGCATTCCGATAATTCTGAACCATCCGTTTATGGTTATCATCAAGGAAAATATTCGGGTCATTTAATCCCCGGAATTTAAATCCCGGCTGATAATCTTTACTATATCCTACTGCTTCGGTTAAATTTGCTTTTAAAATGTTTGGTTCGATAAACTCATCGTTAGCAGACCGTTTTTCCGGTACTAAACGAAAAGCCATTCCTTCCATTCTTAAATAGTTGCCCAAGCCAATTTTACTGTCTTCTGAACAGGTAACTGCAAAATAAATTGGTCTTTCCCAGTTATTAGACTCCACAATTTCTTTAACCATCAGGTCCTGCACACGTACTGCTTTAACGTTACCGTAATTTAAAGTCGGATTCATCGTCCAGCTAAGCGCACCCTGATTTAATACCGAAGTATCCTTTAAACCAAATTGTTGAACTATATCCGCAAAAGAAGTTTCAGAAGACGGTTTTGGCGGTTGAATAGTCAGATTTCTAGGCTCCCACCGAATTGGACTAAGTTGATTTATCTGTGCATCGGTTAAACGCATTTTAACCGTTCCTACTTTATAGGGATCATTATTCTTAAGCTGCTTGATATACCACTCAGTATTTAACAGGCTAAGATTTGCAATTTTAACATCTCTTCTCACACCTTCAACATCCTGCAAATACCACAATGGAAAAGTATCATTATCGCCATTAGTAAACAGAACCGAGTTAGGTGCGCAGCTTTGTAATAAGTTATATGAATAATCCCATGGCACCCAGTTATTTGATCTATCGTGAGTAAAATAATTTGCCTGAAGCATTTTAACCGGTACAAAAATAATTCCTAAAGCAAGCACACCATAAGCAGCAGCATTTCTTATTGAAGCTTTTTTAATTCTTTCGTTAATCAGATCAATTAATCCGCGGATGCCGATAGCAATCCAGATTCCGTACACAAAGAAAGCTCCGACATAAAAATAATCTCTTTCTCTTGGCTGCGGCTGCTGCTGGTTTTGATAGAATGCAGTTAAATGCCCCATCAGTATAAACATAATCAGAAAGACGCTTGCCATTTTCCAGTCTTTACGGAAATGAAAATATATTCCTATTAAACCAAGCAGAAACGGAATACCAAATAATGAATCTTTTGTTTCACCTCCAAAGTGAACATCAAAAATCTTTCCGAAGATATTTCCAATGGAATTAAATGGTGCGATATTAGCGCCTTGATCTTGTTCCCAGCCTTCTCTGCCGGCAAAATTCCATAACAAATATCTTGTCATCATGTGTTCCATCTGATAAGTATAAAAGAAATCTAAATCAGATGAATAGTTTGTGTAAACAATCTGCTGATGTGGTTCGGTTGCAAATCTTCTTTTAAATGTCGGAAAGTCTCCATATTGTTCACGGTCAAGATATGTTTTTAACTTAGTAAAAGTATTCGGATTGTTTTCATTCATTGGCGGCTGTTGATTTGATCTTATTATTACCATTGCAAAGGTTGTAAATCCAATCAGAATGAAAATTGCAGACATAAATACAAGGTGCAATGTTGGCTTGGATTTTCTTTTTGTGAAGTAAGCTCCCAAACCCAGAATAGTAAAGATTATTAAAAGAAGAAAAATCTCAACAGCAAGATTATCTCCTCCTACAAATATCATTATTGCCGGTAACAACTTTACAACACCCGGATAGGTGGCAGATAATGCTATACCGCCGATGATAAGCGGCATATAGAATGAATTTCTGTTGAAAACTTTTCTCCAGAAGATACCCATTATTATTGCACTTATTACTATCACAAACATTTTAAATTTAAAGTCGAAGGCTTTGTATTCTTCTATGGTTGGGGCAGATTGACTTTTTTCACCCGCCCACCAGACAATTGCAATTAAGAGAATAATGGCGGCATGAGCGATAAAAATATAACTTGACTTTTTAAGAGTCTCCTCATCATTAACATATTTTTTGAACATAATTATCATAACCACAGGTACCGCAGCAAGAACAGCCATTAAGTGAACGCCGGTTGCAAGCCCGAGTAAATATGCAATCATTAAGATATATTTTTCACTATCTATATTATCTGAGTTTTCGTTCCATCTTATAATTAAATATGTAACGGCACCAAAAAGAAATGTACTGAATGCGTAAACTTCTGCCTCGACTCCATTAAACCAGAAAGTATCACTGAATGAGAATGCAAGCGCGCCTATTGCGGCAGAAACATAGGTTGTTACAGCATCAAAAAGATTATCTGCTTTTTTGCCTTTATAGTTTTCAATCAGTTTAACAGCAATTAAATATAAAAACAGTATTGATAATGCCGATGAAAGAACAGAGATCATATTTACTCTGTAACCAAGATTTTCTCCGATTGGTAATTTGGAAAAAATATTTCCAAGAATTAAAAAGAACGGTGTTCCCGGAGGATGTGGAACCTGAAGCGAGACTGATGCAGCTATAAATTCTCCGCAATCCCAAAAGGAAACCGATGGCTGCACTGTTGAGAACAATACGAAAAACGAAATTAAGAAAACAATTCCTGCAATAATTTTATTAAGCAGATTGAAATTCATTATTACCTCTGATTAGAATAAACTGAAAATTAAATTGCCGCCAGTCAGCCTTGAACAGAGTAACGAAAATATTTTTTTTACTATTCAAAACCGAAGAGCGGAAAAATGTATTTTGAAAATAAAAATCAACTCCGATTTTAGACGATTAGTTTCCGGATTCGTTACTTTTCCTGAATAAATGGTCATATTTTGATTTGTCAACCGGTTGAAAGAATTTATCGTAAAGTTCCTTTAACCTTTTCATCGAAACAGTATCAAAATCCTCGTCGTCTTTTTGCCGTTTAACCAACATTTTATAATCCTCCAGTTCCTTTCTATCCATTCCGGATTCAAATTTTTTTAGATAATCCAGATATTTTTGTTGATCTCTGAAAGCCATTGGGATTGTCCTTTAGTTATACAAGCAAAATAATCAAAGCAAAAAATAAGCAATCTTTAGAAGTTATAAAATGAATTAAGCAAACAAATTTTCAATTTTTATCAGGCAGGCAATTTATCAGTCAAAAAATTTCAATTTAAAAATGCAAATAAAAATTAGACTTCTAATTAGTTTTTAAAAAATGTTTGATCTTTCACCCGATTTTAACTTTGTTGTTTGAAATCTTAAGCAGTAAGTTTGAAGTACATTTTTTCAGGAATAAAAATGAAAACCTTAATTCATCCCCTTATTTTATTTTTACTGACGATATCACTAAACGCACAAGAAACCCAAATCAGAGAAATTGCATTGCTGCCGCTAACTTCTATTGATGTGGATTTTGCTTCAACGCAGACCTCAGAATCAATTCTGAGAATGGAGTTGGGAAGTAGAGAAAATATTAATCTGATCTCTAAAAATAAAACCTTGTCGGTTATGGGTGATGAAATTTGTGATGATGAAGAATGTGCACAGAATATCGGCGAAAAATTAGATGCTTCTGAAGTCTTGATTTGTAAACTTAATCGGCTTGGGGAAAAAATTATAGTGCAGTATCAGTTGATTAATGTTGAATCCGGTAAAATAATCTTATCTGAAAGAGCAACATCTGTAACCCTCGAAGATCTTGATGCGGTGATGAAAAGAGTTGCAATCAGTGTTTCGAGACTTAGCCCCTTTGATGCAAATCAGGAAGTTGGGAATATCGTTCAGCAAGAATCAATAGAAACCTTAAGAAGAAAAGCACGATATAATCTTGGTGTTGGATTCGGGTATTTGTTTCCAGCAGAGGGCTATGATAAAGACAGCGATAAATCTTTTACGATTAATGCATACTTTGACTATGAATTACAGGATTTATCAGCCGGGTTAATGATTGGTGCAAGAAAAGGATTTGCAATAAATATTTATGCAAATTATTTGTTTACAAGAACTGACGTTTGCCCGTATGCCGGTGCATCATTAGGGTTTCATTGGGTTTTACACGAAGGAATATTTAGTGAAAACAACAAAGATGGAGATGGAATAGGGCTTGGATTAAAAGGCGGAGTCAGATTATTCCATACATACAACTTTCAGATTTTTGTACAGGGAGAATATATAATGACATTTAATGATTACAATGATAAGGCGATAGTATTTACTATCGGAATTTTATGATAAAACATATTGTGTTTTGGCGCCTGAATGATACTGCTTATGGAAATAACAAACAGACAAATGCCGATATCTTAAAAGAAAAAATCCTTGCTATGCAGCCGAAGATTGATGGATTGATAAAAATAGAAGCAGGTTTTGATTTCAGCGGTGAAAAAGATTCCTGTGATGTTGTATTATACTCCGAGTTTACAAATAAAGATGCATTGCACCGATATCAAATTCATCCTGATCATCTTGAAATCAAAAAATGGCTTGCCGAAGTAAGATACGAGCGCAGAGTAGTTGATTACGAAATTTAATTGTCAGGATTTTTAAGAAAAGAAGCAGCTTCAACACAAAATTTCTGTGATGCTTTATTTCTTAATGAACAGATATTCTGTTTTTTATGAAAGCGGCTCCGGCGGCGGAATCTTACTTTCCGAAAATTTAAAATGATTTTCCGGAAGCGGAACAAATTCTTTATTATCATTTGGCGGCAGAATTATCTTTCCGGTTTTCCAATCATTTTTTGCCTGCTCAATACGCTCCTTACTTGATGATACAAAATTCCACCAGATAAAGCGCTCACCCAATGGCTCGCCTCCCAATAACATTAGTTCAGAGTTTTCTAAAGCAGTTATTACCGGATCTTCACTCTTTGAAAAAACAATCAGTTGACTTTGAGTAAAAGTCTGAGCTGATAATTCCAAACTTCCTTTAGCAACATATACAGCTCTTTCAGAATACTCTGAGGGTAAATTTAAGCGTGTATTTTTTTCGAGCTTAACATGCAGATAAAACAAAGGCGAATGTGTTTTAACCCCGCTCTTTAATCCGTAAGCATTTCCTGCAATTAGTCTCATCCAAACTCCCCTATCGGTAAATAAAGCTAATTGCTCAGGTTTATAATTAAAAAAAGTTGGATCGGTTTCTTCAACTTCTTTTGGCAAGGCTACCCATGTTTGCAGCATTTCCAGACTTTCCCTTTTTAACAGCTCAGGATCTTCAAACCGTTCTGAATGAGCAATGCCCTTTCCCGCAGTCATCCAGTTGACTTCACCGGGTTTTATTATCTGCTCAACACCCAATCCATCGCGGTGGGTAACATTTCCACTGAATAAATAGGTAACTGTAGAAAGCCCAATATGAGGATGCGGCAGCACATCCAGCGAAGTAATTTCTGAAGGAAATTTATTTATAGGACCAGCATGATCCATAAAAATAAAAGGACCAACCATCCTCTTTTGCCGGAAAGGAAGTATTCTGCGAACGCTTAAATGCTCGCTGATTAGTGCTTCCCTGGCTTGGACAATTAACTCAGGCATAAAATACTTACTTTGTTTGTAAGGATAACCAAACAAGAAACTTCCGAAAAATCTGTCTGCAATTGAAAGAGCAGAGACAATCATCTGTAATAATTAATCAAACTATTCCGGAAGTTTCTATAAAACTCAATTTAATGCTTTAGCTATCAGATAATTTTTTATAATTATTTCAAATCAATTTTATTTATGTCTATTCCTAAAGCAGCCGCTACTCCTTTACCGTAATTCGGATCGGCTTTATAACAATTCTTAATATGTCTCTCCTGAATAAATTTTTCGGCACCGCCAACTTCTGCAGCTGTATTTTTAAACAGCGCTTCTTTCTGCTTTTCATTCATCAGCCGGAATAAATTTCCAGGCTGTGTATAATAATCGTTATCATCTTCTCTGAAATCATAGTGGTCTGCATCTCCATCTAAACTTAAAGCAGGGTCAGTATAGTCTTTTTGCTCTTCCCACTGACTATAACTATTCGGAAAGTAATGCAATGTTCCGCCTTCATTACCATCTACCCGCATTGATCCATCCCGCGAGGAATTATGAAACGGACACTTAGGTTTATTAACTGGAATTTGATAATGATTTACACCCAATCTATATCGCTGAGCATCTCCATAAGAAAATAATCTTGCCTGCAGCATTTTATCCGGTGAAAATCCAATGCCCGGCACTACATTAGCGGGATTAAATGCAGCTTGTTCAACATCTGCAAAGTAGTTTTCAGGATTTCTGTTCAGTTCTAATACTCCAACATCAATAAGCGGATAATCAGAGTGCGGCCATACTTTTGTCAAATCGAATGGATTAAAGTGACACTTCTTTGCCTGTTCTTCAGTCATAAGCTGAATTTTCATTTTCCAGCGTGGAAAGTCTCCCTTTTCAATAGCATTGAACAGATCTCTTTGATGACTTTCTCTGTCTTTGCCTATAATTGCAGCCGCTTCTTCGTTTGTTAAGTTTTGAATTCCCTGTTCGGTTTTAAAATGAAATTTAACCCACACTCTTTCATTTTTCGAATTTATCAGACTGAAAGTATGGCTGCCGTATCCATTCATGTGACGATAGGATTTAGGAATTCCTCTTTCACTCATTGTAATTGTAATCTGATGTAATGCTTCCGGGAGTAATGTCCAAAAGTCCCAATTGTGATTGGCGCTTCTTAAGTTTGTTTTAGGGTCACGCTTTACTGCTTTATTTAAATCAGGGAAACGATATGGATCCCGCAAAAAGAAAACAGGGGTATTATTACCTGTTAAATCCCAATTTCCTTCCTCGGTATAAAACTTCATTGCAAAACCCCGGATATCTCTTTCAGCATCAGCCGCTCCTCTTTCTCCTGCAACAGTTGAGAATCTGACGAATACTTCAGTCTCCTTTCCAACCTTAGAAAAAAGTTTAGCCTTTGTGTATTTAGTAATATCGTTAGTTACAGTAAATTTTCCGAATGCACCCGATCCTTTTGCATGCATTCGTCTTTCAGGAATTACTTCCCTATCGAAATGAGCCAGCTTTTCAATAAACCAAAAATCTTCTAATAACATTGGTCCTCTTTTGCCGGCAGTTTTTACATTTTGATTTTCAGCAATAGGTCTGCCTGAAACTGAAAATAATTTTTTCTTTTTGTCTTGATTAGCCATAATACTTTACCTTTCTATTTTTCTTTTCAAAATAATAAAATTATCTGATAATAATTTATTCTTAAAAGAATACAGGCAGCAGATCACATGAGAGAGGTTTTAATTAAACGATAAGAGAAAAATATTATTATATCAAAGTGTATATCCTGTTGTATAGATAATAACGGGCGGAATAATTCTGTAACAGAAAAATTTTACTTAACAAAAAACTTTCAAGTTCGTTTCAATTGAATATCTTAGTAACAAAGCCAAACCAACTGTTCAAAGCTCAGTTTGAGTATCTTCTGGCTTTAACGGTTACATCAAATTTTTTTGTGATTTTATTTTCTTTTATCTGTAAATCAGCATTGATACCAGCTTTTGAAAGTTGAAAATCATTGACCGAGACAGTATCAACAACAAAATCATCCGCAACAGATTCGCTGATAAAATCATCAATAGCTGCTCTTGCTTTGGCTTCCGAATCATAATAAACGGAAGCTTCTGCCTGATAAACTGCTATGTTGTCCGAAACAAAAATCATTCTGTTTGTCTTTGTTTCATAGAACATACAAATCATATCGGGATTGCTTTTATCCTGATGTACGGGGTTTCCGTATTTTTTGATTATTTCTTTTCTTGGTTTACCGATTAGGGTGTGAACTCTGATATCTTGTCCAAAGACTAATTCCGAAATTAAAATTATCAGGAGAATTGCAATGAAAAAAATAGTTTTTGTTTTCATAACTGCCCCTTAAAATAAAATTGATTATAATAAATCTGAAAAGATTATAGAATTGATACTTCCTGAAAAAGGAAACAAAAGACAGGTTTCTGATAATAAACTGAGGCGTCATAATAATTACCATTCAGCTTAAATCACACAAGTAAGCTAATTTAAATTAGAGCGATTATCAACCCAATCAGGCAGCCTCTTCTACATCGGTTTTCAACTTAACCTCGTTTCCGAAAAGTTTTGCAACCCTGCTGCAAAAGGTAATAAGAAAGGAAAGAATATCTTCAGGTTTTTCGAATTTGTTTTCAAGAACAAGTTTCATCACTTCTTTTTGCTGGCTGAACTTAATTTTTTCTTTATAGGCAGTATTATCCATAATAAATCTCATCAGCTCAACAAAGCGTATTTTGTAGTAATCTTCTTTTTCACCGCGCGGCAGAATAATGTGAATATTTTTTCTTTGAATTGCAATCCGTTCAAACAAAGCATAAGAAGAATAAAATTTAAGTGTTGCGGTTAAAACCAATCGTTTTACAATTTCGGGAAGGATGCCAAATCTATCCAGCATCTCCTCTTTAAGTTCTTCAATTTCAGATAAGCTTTTAACAGAATATAAAGCGGTATAAAAATTTAACCTGTCCATTTGCTCAGGCATATAAGTAACCGGAATTCCAATATCAAAAAAAGTATCAATAGTTGGTTCAGTGCGTTCTTCAATTTTGGGCAATGATTTAAATACTTCTTTAAAGTCCTGATATTTTAATTCTTCAACAGCTTCGTTTATTAACTTAACATAAAGATCAAAACCAACCTCATTAATAAATCCTGTCTGTTCGGTTCCGAGTAAATTACCTGCTCCGCGAATTTCGAGATCACGCATAGCAACATTAAAACCGGAACCAATTTCAGTGTATTCTTCAATTGCCTGCAATCTGCGTAAAGCTTTTTTTGTAATTCCGCTTAACGATGGAACGATGAAATAAGCATAAGCTTGTCTGTCACTTCTTCCGACTCTACCGCGCAGCTGATGCAGCTCTGCAAGTCCAAACCTATCAGCACGATTAATAATTATGGTGTTAACATTAGGGATATCAATTCCGGATTCAATAATCTTTGTTGATAAAAGCACATCAAACTTACGATTTAGAAATCCATAAATTACATTTTCAAGTTGTGCCGGTTTCATTTGTCCATGTGCAACTGCAATTTTAGCTTCAGGGACATATCGTCTTATATAGTCAGCTAATTTATCAATTGAGTGAACCCGATCATGAACAAAATAAACTTGTCCGTTACGGTTTAATTCGTTCATTATCCATTCACGTATCTTGGTTGAATCAAAAGTTGAAACACTTGTATAAATAGGCTGTCTGTTTGGAGGCGGTGTTGCGATTATTGAAAGATCTCGTGCGCCGAGCAATGAGAGGTTTAGCGTTCTTGGAATCGGAGTAGCTGTTAATGTGAGGGTATCTACATTAACTTTTATTTGTCTTAATTTTTCTTTTGCAGATACTCCAAAGCGATGCTCTTCGTCAATTATCAGTAAACCAAGATCATTAAACTTTACATCTTTAGAAAGTAAACGGTGTGTTCCGATCAGAATATCAATCTGACCCTGTGAAAGCTTTTTTAATATTTCCGTTTGTTCTTTTTTCGTTTGGAATCTTGAAAGTGCAGCAACCCTTACAGGATATTGTGTAAGTCTGTCTTTAAAAGTATTGTAATGTTGTTCAGCTAATATTGTAGTTGGAACAAGAACGCAGGTTTGCTTTCCATCCTGCACAGCTTTAAATGCAGCTCTTACAGCAACTTCGGTTTTACCAAATCCCACATCACCACAAACCAATCTATCCATTGGATTTTGTGCTTCCATATCCTGTTTAACATCTTCACTTGCTTTAGCCTGATCTGGCGTGTCTTCATAAAAGAAAGATGCTTCAAGCTCTCTTTGCCAGACAGAATCAGGTGCAAATCTGAATCCTTCGGTTGATTTTCTTTTTGCATATAGTTCAATCAAATCGCGGGCTGCTTCTTTGATTTTCTTTTTAGTTTTTGCTTTTGTGTTTTGCCATTCACCGCTTCCTAAAGCTGCCAAAGTTGGTTTCAGATTTTCGTTTGATGAATATCTTTTAACTAATGCGAGATAATTAAGATTTACATAAACTATTCCGCCCTCGGCATAAAGAATTTTCATTGACTCCTGATTTGCATCACCGATTTTTATTGTTTCAAGTCCTGCATACTGCCCTATTCCGTAGTCTTCGTGAACAACATAATCTCCGCGCTTTATTGAAGCAAAACTTTTTGCCTTAGATTTTTTAAGCTTTTTTGACGAGAATATTTTGGTTCGATAAGGCTTATTGAATATCTGATAATCAGTCAGAATCAACAGCTTCTCATTTCGATTTACAAATCCTTCTTTAATTGCAAGTGTTTCAACTTTTATTTTACCGGATTCAATCAGTTCACCAAGCTCAGGATTTATTTCCGGCAGCAGGTCTTTTAATCTGTTTGTTTGAAGTTCATTTTCAGAGGTGATAATAACATTGAAATTCTTTTTTGAATATTCTTTTATTGTGCTGAATAAAATCTGGTAATTTGAATTAATAACAGGTGAATGAGTAATACCCGTATCAAGTCTTGTTTCAGAGTTGATTTCTTCTTCAATAATCCACGTTGCATTTTTGCTTTTGTAATCGAACAGTTGAGCAGAGTCAATTATCTCAGTTTTTTGATTGTTGGATTCTTCAGGTATTAATTCAGTAATGCTTTCGGGGAAGCCATCATCTTCATTTATCTTTTCTGAATCATTTGAAACAGAATCTTTATTCTCCCTGAAGTTTGTTATCTCACCATTAAAAAACTTCAGGTTATTTAATTCAAAAGAAGATGCAATAATTACGGGATTATCTAAATAATTGAAAATATCTGAGCTATACTCAGTAACCTGGTTTTCAAAAGCAGCAGCTAAGGTAATCTCTTCGATCTTTTCAAAAGAACGCTGACTTTCCGGATCAAAGTATCTGATTGACTCAATAAAATCACCGTCAAACTCCAGTCTTGCCGGACTTTTTTCTGAATAAGACCAAAAATCAACGATTGCTCCCCGCTGTGAATAATAACCGGGCGCTTCAACAAATTTATCTTTTGTGTAAACGAGTAGATTCAGATACTCAATTAAATCATCATACTTCAATTCACCACCAACAGAAACTTTAGTCGTAAGATGATTTGTTTTTTCTTTTTCGGGAAGACTAAGAGTTAAAACCTGATATGTAGAAATAAGAATAAAATTTTCCCTGTTAGAAATTTCTGTTAGTTTTTCCTGAATAGACTCAAGATTAAAATCATCAACAACGATCAGATAATCATTTAAACCCAAAACACTTAATTCAACTTTAAACTCGTTAACTAATTTTGTTTCAGAAAAAAGAAGGACTATTTGTTTATTTATTTCAAACAATTCTTTTACAACAAAGCTTTTTGAAGAACCATAAAGCGGACTGATATGAACACTATCAGACTCTTTAAGAGATTCACCAAGAATAGAATTAATGCTTATTTTTAAATAATCAAATCTGCTCATAATCTATAAAGGCATTCTGAGATTAATAATTGGCGGTGGCGGAGATACCGGTTCATCTGATATATTATAACGGCGATTTGTTTTATGATTATTTACATACTCACCAACAAACAAACCGATAGCCGAGCCGAGCACAATATCAGAAAGCCAGTGTTTGTTATTGTAAACCCTTGCATAAGCAGTTATAACTGCCAAACTGTACCACCCGAGCTTCCATAAAAAATTATTGTATTCTTTTGCTATTACCGAGGAATAAGCAAATGCTAATGTGGAATGACCTGAAGGAAATGATGTCTGATCAAAATTAAATTTGAAAGGATCAAACATAAAAGCTGATTCAGAAAAATAAGGCCGGCTTCTTCCGCTGATAAACTTAATACTTAAATTAATCAACTCTGCATATACAGTTGATTCAGCAAGACGCAATGAAAGATTTCTGACCTCGTTATTCTTATCTATCAAAGCATATAAATAAAGCACAGCAATACTTGAAGCCATAAATTCGATATGATAATAATCATCAACTTTAAAGATATTATTCAGGAACTCTGTTTTGTTAGATTGTGAAAAATATTTGATGTCTTCGTCAATTATCATAGCCAATCCGGTTATTCCAATTGTAGCAGAAAGTTTTATCCAATCCTCTGATTGGAAATATTTCGGAGAAGTCAATACATCTCCCCCAACTTCAAAAAATTTTCTGAAGTCTTTTTCTGCACCATCTTCAATTTGCGGATATAAAACCGAAGAGATGAGAACAATTAATAAAATGACGAGATGAGATCTCATTAATGAGGTAAGAAAATATTTAAAATGGTTTTAAAATTATTTTTGTAATTCTATAACTACTAATTTCTTTCCTTTCTTGTTTCTAATATTAGTTGGTTTATAAGCTAATTCATAAACTGTGGATTTTTTTATAAATGATTTATACTTCAATTCAGCTTTTTGAAATTCACTTTCAAGATCTCCACCCTTCATCGCAACAATAAATGCCTTATTCTTTACAAGCGGCAGGGCATATCTAAAAAGAATTATAAGCGGAACGACAGCTCTGCTTACAATCAAATCAAAACTCTCTTTATGCTTTTCGATAAACTCCGGACTTTCTACACGAGCATTTTCTGCTACAACATTACTTAGTTTAAGCTTATCTATAAACTCTTTTACTGCATCAATTTTTTTACTTGTTGAATCTGCCAGCACTCCCCTAAGATCAGGTCTCATTATGGCAAGAGGAATTCCTGGAAACCCCCCTCCTGTTCCAATATCTAAAAATCTTGTTATTTTTTCAGGGAGAAACTGAGTGATATAAGCTGAGATGAAAATATGATTTTCAATAATATTTGTCTCATCTTTTCTGGAAATCAGATTCACATTTTTATTTTTTTCAACAACAAGGTTTGCGTAAAAAGCAAGTCTCTCGTTGCGCATTGGTTCCGGATTAAAACCATTATCCCAGCAGTAGTCCTGTAATTCTTTAAGATAAATTTCTTGTTTGGAAGGCGGCATTAGTAAAAACCTTAAAAATTAGTTCTTTAAATATACCAACAAAATAGAAATATCTGAAGGTGTTACTCCAGAGATACGCGAAGCTTGCCCGATTGAACGCGGCTTTACTTTGTTTAATTTCGATTTCCCTTCTGTTGATAAGTGTTTAATTTTATTAAAATCAAAGTTCAACGGAATAGTAGTTGTTTCATATCGTTCTAGCTTTGCAATTGCCTCATATTGTCTCTGAATATAACCCTCATATTTCAATTCAATTTCAGTCTGCTGAAGTGCGATTTCATCTTTTAATAAATCAATTGCTGCTTTTTCATTTATTGACCCATTAAATTCTAATAGCTGCTTAAGATGTATTTCGGGTCTTTTACATAATTTAGAAATTGTTTCAGTTGAATCTATTTCATTTGAATTTGTTGCATTTAAAAAAGTATTGATTTCTCTGGCATGATATTTTTTTGTTTGGCAATAATCAATACCGCCAACAATTGTTTTTTCCTTAATATTAACTTTTTCAAACAACTCTTTAGGAATTAATCCAAAATCGAATCCAAATTTTATCAATCTTCTATCCGCATTATCTTGTCTTAGCAGTAACCTATGTTCTGCTCTTGAAGTAAACATCCTGTAAGGCTCGTCTGTAGATTTTGTAACAAGATCATCAATTAAAACTCCTATATATGCCTGACTTCTTTTCAAAATAAACTCAGGCTTTCCTTGAATTTTAAGTGCGGCATTAATTCCTGCGATCAATCCCTGAGCCGCTGCTTCTTCATATCCTGAAGTTCCATTAATCTGTCCGGCAAAATACAGACCGTCAATAAGCTTAGTCTCAAGTGTTAAATCAACTTGATGCGGAGGAAAGAAATCATACTCAACCGCATAACCTGGACGAACCATCTCCACACTTTCCAATCCTTTGATCTTCTTCAACGCTTCATACTGTATTTCTGCGGGAAGCGAAGATGAAAATCCATTCAAGTAGATTAAGTCACTGTCGAGTCCTTCTGGTTCAAGAAACAATTGATGCTTTTCTTTATCAGCAAAACGGACTATCTTATCTTCTATAGAAGGACAATAACGGGGACCGACTCCTTGTATTCTACCTGTAAACATTGGTGAAAATTCAAATCCCTTTTCCAAAATTTTGTGAACTTCCTTATCTGTGTAACTGATATGACAACTCACTTGTGGAAGGACTGGAAATTTTGAAATATCAGTTTGATATGAAAATGGCTCTGGATTTTCATCTCCTGGTTGCTCTTCGAGTATGTTCCAATTGATGGTATCTTTTCTCAATCGCGGCGGCGTTCCGGTTTTCAGTCTTCCATACTCAAAACCCAAGTTTACCAAGGATTCAGTAATACCGGTTGATGATTGTTCTCCATGTCTTCCACCAATTGTTTTATTTAATCCTGTGTGCATCAATCCATTCAGAAAAGTTCCTGATGATAGAATCAAAGCTTTACAAAATATATCATTCCTGCTTTGTGTCTTAACCCCGACTACTTTTCCATTTTCTGTAAGAACTCCAATTGCAGAATCTTCAACAATCTCCAGATTTTCAGTTGAATTAATTACACGATAAGCCTCAGCAGAATAAAGTTTTCTATCAGATTGACATCTTAGCGACCAAACTGCAGGACCTTTTGATTTATTGAGCATCCTGAATTGAATTCCAGTAGGATCTGCGATTTTTCCCATAATTCCACCAAGAGCATCAATTTCACGAACCAAATGTCCCTTTGCTGTTCCGCCTATAGCCGGATTACAGGAAAGCCTACCAAGAGCATATCTATCCATAGTAATTAAGCCAACCGAACATCCCATTCTTGCCCCTACAGATGCCGCTTCAATTCCAGCATGTCCGCCTCCAACCACAACAATATCAAATTTCTTCATTATTTAATCTTTTCTTTTTCACGTGAAACAAATTACTTGCAGAAGGACAATAATTTTGGTTTCACGTGAAACTAAATTTACTTCCCAATGCAAAATTTCATAAAAATGTTATTTAAAATATCCTCAGTTGTAACTTCACCAATTATCTCAGCAAGCGTCATTTCAGCATTTCTAAGATCAACGGATATAAACTCTCCGCTCATTTTTTTTAGTATTGACTCTCTGGCATTGATAAGATTTTCTCTCGATTTTTTCAAGCAATTATGGTGTCTGAGATTTGTAACAATCGCTGTTTTTTCAGTATAGCTACTCGAACCAATGGCTTTTTCCTTTAATTTAAAAAATAACCTGTCAATTCCCTCCCCTGTTTTAGCTGAAATTTTAACATCTGCACTAATTTCAGAGGTTGAATCCAAGTCAATTTTATTCAGGACTTTAATTATTTTATCTGGGCTGGATAAATCCCAAAGATCTTTTTGAAGTTCTCTTGATTCTCCCTGCTTAACATCTTCCAGAAAAATAATCACATCAGAGTTTCTCACGGTCTCTTGGCTTCTTAAAATACCCTCCCTCTCAATTGTATCTTCAGAGATGCGAATGCCAGCAGTATCAAAAAGTCTGAATAAAATTCCATCAATTGATACTTCTTCACGTATTACATCACGTGTAGTTCCCGGAATTTCACTTACAATTGCACGAGACTCCTTAAGGATATAGTTTAAAAGTGATGACTTTCCAACATTCGGTCTTCCTACAATAGCAACATTAACTCCGTCACGTATTACTCTGCCAAATTCATAACTTTCTAATAAAGTATCAATTTCAATAATTATTGAATCTACTCTCTTTGATAATTCGTCCAGATTGATAAATTCAATATCTTCTTCCGCAAAATCTAATTCTAATTCAATAAACGATGATAAATTAAGCAATTGAGATCTCAAATCGTTAACCCTTGCAGATAAAAACCCATCTAATTGATTTCTTGCCCCGCGGAATGAGGCTTCAGTCCGTGAATTTATTACATCTGCAACAGCTTCTGCTTCTGTCAGGTCAAGTCGATTATTTAAAAAAGCCCTTTTTGTAAATTCACCTGGTTCTGCAAGTCTAACTTCATCAACACTGACTAAAAGCTCAATTATTTTTTGAACTATGAGTGGATTTCCATGAGTATTAATTTCAATGCTATCTTCTCCGGTGTATGAATTTGGAGCCCTGAAAACTGATATCAAAACATCATCAATTTTTTCTTCATCTTGATTTTTTATATAACCATAATGTAAAGTGTGTGTGGCTGCATTTTCAATTTTAATCTTTCCGAAGAAGAATCTATCCGTAACAGCAAAAGCTTTTGAACCACTTACTCTAATAATAGAGATAGCGCCAACTCCAGCTGGAGTTGCTAATGCGACAATTGTATCTTCATTCACTTTAATAATGCTCAAAATTAAGACTGCAAAAATAGTTAATAATTAAAGATAATTCAACATTTCATCAGCATTTAAGTTAGTCTATCGAATTGTCAATAAGTCAGCTTAATATGACGATTATTTGAATAATTTCAACGGTCTGTCATTTTCTCAGCCAATATGTCGGCAATTGAAAAATAATTATAAATGTCCGTAACTTCCTGTAAATAAAGCAGTTATGAGAATTTATGCAGAGCGGCACGGTGGTTGCATTAGACAAAGTGAATTTGGAAATAAGTAACTATCAACAAAATAAAATAAGGAGAAGTAAAATGACACTAGTAAGATTTAACCCTGTTAGAGATCTTATTGATTTCGAAAGAGAGTTCAACAAAATGTTCAGCTCACTAGAAAATCGATTTGGTATCTCCAAAAGCAAAGAAGTAGATACGGAATATGAGAATGCTGTTTGGATGCCGCTGACTGATATCTATGAGAACAAAGATAATTACACTTTAAAAATTGATTTACCTGGGATAAAGAAAGAAGATGTTAAAATTTCTTTTACAAATGGTAAACTAAATATCAGTGGCGAAAGAATTCAGGAAAATGAAGTAAAAGATGCAAAGTGCCATAGAATAGAAAAGTCTTATGGTAAATATTTCAGATCATTCAATCTGCCGGAACTGATTCAAGAAGAGAAAATAAATGCTGAATTTGCAAATGGACAGTTGACTATTACTATTCCAAAAGCTGAAGAAGCAAAGCCCAAAGAAATTGAAATCAAAGTGAAATAAGAGCAGAGTAGATGATGATAAAAAGGGTAGCTGTTTGGTTACCCTTTTTTTATTCGAGAAAATATTGTTGGATAAATCAAAAGAGAATAATATGAATTAATGTTGAAGAAACAATTTTAGTAAATTTAGAAAGTGAGATAAGTTAATTTCTACAAAATGGAATACAAAGATTATTATAAAATACTTGGTGTAGAAAAATCAGCTACGCAAGATGAAATCAAGAAAGCATATCGTAAGCTTGCGATGAAGTATCACCCGGATCGTAATCAGGGAAATAAAACTGCTGAAGAAAAGTTTAAAGAAATTACTGAAGCTAATGAAGTTTTGAGTGACCCTGAAAAACGTAAAAAGTACGATACTCTTGGTGCTAACTGGAAGCAATATCAACACACTGGCGGGCAGGGGTTTGATGATTTCTTTACTCATTTTGGAGGCGGAAGAAGAGGTGCAGGTGCTGCTTATGAATTTAGCGGTGATATTGGTGATATTTTTGGCGGAATGGGTGGAGGATTTTCGGATTTCTTTGAATCATTTTTTGGAGGCAGCAGGGGATTTAGTGGAAGAACAAGTCAGCAAAGAACAGCAGTTGATGTTGAAGCAGTACTAAATGTCACGCTTGAGGATGTTTTTAACGGCAGTGAAAAGACAATTAATGTTGATGGGAAAAAACTTAAGGTTAAAATAAATGCGGGAACAAAAGACGGACAAAAACTCAGATTAAAAGGATTAGGGAGATCTAAAACAGCCGAAGGAATAAAAGGGGATTTATTTCTGAACATACATGTTCTTCAACATCCATTTTATGAAATTAAAGATAACCAACTGTACTATAACCTTGATATTGATTTATATACTGCAGTTCTTGGTGGAAAAGAAAATATCAAAACACTTGATGGCAAAACAGTAAGTGTAAATATTCCCGAGGGTACAGAATCAGAGAAAGTTTTAAGACTAAAAGGATTAGGACTGATTGAAAATGGAGTGCGTGGTGATTTGTTCATAAAGATTCACGTTACAGTTCCAAAAAATCTTAACAGAGAAGAAAAAGAATTATTTAATAAGTTAAAATCATTAAGACCGGAATAGAGTTATTCGGACAAAGGAGAAACAATGGCAGATACAACTAAAACAAAATTTGAATTTAAAGCCGAAACAAAAAAATTACTTGACATTCTTGTGCACTCACTTTATACGAGCAAAGATATTTTTTTACGAGAGTTAATATCAAATGCTTCGGATGCATTGGATAAAATCCGGTTTGAATCAAATAAAGGAACCGAAATTACTGATAAGGATCTTCCTTTAGAAATAAAAATAGCTTTTGATGATAAAAAAAATCTTGTTACTGTTACCGATACTGGAATTGGAATGACCCGCGATGAGTTAATTACAAATATCGGAACAATTGCAAAATCAGGCTCAGAGGAATTTTTAAAACAGCTTTCTGAAAATAAAGAAGCTGTCAATAATATTATCGGAAGATTTGGAATCGGCTTCTATTCTGTTTTTATGGCAGCTAAAGAAGTTGTGTTAAAGACAAAATCTTACAAAAAAGATGAACCCGCAGTTGAATGGAGATCAGATGGTCTTGGTGATTATGAGATTTCAGAATTAAATGAAGAAATAAAACGCGGAACCACAATTGAAATTTATTTAAAAGACGAGGCAAAGGAATTTGCTGAAAGACATCGCCTTGAATCAGTAATTAAAAAACATTCAAACTTTATTTCATTTCCGATCTATCTGGAGAATGAGAAGATTAATACAATCGCAGCCCTTTGGCGAGAACCGAAGTCATCGATAAAAAAAGAGCAATATGATGAGTTTTACAAGTTCCTTACTTATGATAGCGAAGAACCGCTTGAAATAATTCATACATCAGTTGATGCACCAATACAGTTTAATGCATTACTTTTTATTCCAAAGAAAAGTTACGAATTCTGGAGATGGAATCGTGATGACTACGGATTGGATTTGTATGTTAGAAGAGTTCTGATTCAACATCAAAACAAAGATCTGCTTCCGGAATATCTGAGCTTTGTTAAAGGTGTTGTTGATTCTGAAGATCTGCCGCTGAATATCTCAAGAGAAACTTTGCAGGAAAATATAATTTTTTCAAAAATTTCACAGAGTATAACAAGCAATGTTCTTTCACATTTAACAAAGACTGCAAAGGATTCTCCTGAACGATATGCGGATTTCTGGAAAGAACACGGAAAGATTTTTAAGCTTGGATATATGGACTTTACAAACATGGAAAAATATCAGGCGTTGTTAAGATTCAACTCATCCGAGAGCAAAGATGAAAAAGAACTTGTTTCTCTGGAAGAATATGTTGGAAGGATGAAAAAGGATCAGAAAGAAATTTATTACGCGCTTGGTGCCGGTAGAGAAGCAATTGATATGAATCCGCATCTTGAGATATTTAAATCGAAGGGTTTGGAAGTTCTTTATTTATACGATCCGGTTGATGAATTTGTGATGACTTCAATTCGTAAGCATAAAGATTTTGATTTTAAATCTGTTGATGCTGCAAGTTTAAAAGATATTGAAAAACTTGAAGATGTTGTTAAGGAAGAAAAACCAAAGGAAAAATTGAGCAAGGAAGATGATAAGGCTTTCGGCAGATTGATGTTAAAGATGAAAGAAATTCTTGGTGATAGAGTTACCGAAGTCCACGAGTCCAAAAGATTGAAAGGAAGTCCGGCTACTTTAATAAATCCCGATGATACAATGTCATCAACAATGCAGAAAATATTGAAGATGTCTAATCAGGGAATAGCTATGCCGGCACAAAAAAGATTGATGGAAATAAATAAAGACCATAAGCTGATTAGAAATTTAGTAAGCGTTTTTAAGAAAAATGAAAATGATTCATTTATTGCGGATACAACCGAACAGCTTTATGACTCGGCATTATTGCTTGAAGGAAGTTTGGATGATCCGCATAAACTTGTAAACAGATTGAATAAGATGCTTGAAGAATCAAGCAGCTGGTATGTAAAGGTAAAGGATAATTAAGAACGGTTTGTCATTTCCGGATTGAACGTAAACATCAAATTGTTTTGATAATATGATGATAACAAAGACGTTGATTGTAATGTAAAAGAGTAAGAAAGGGAAAATAAAAAAGTATGTCATTTAATTTTAATAGACTAACAGTAAAAGCACAGGAGGTTGTGCAAAGTGCAATTGAGATTGCACAAAACTATACAAACCAGATCGTTGAACCTGAGCATATTCTTGCAGCAATTGTTCAGGAAAGCGGAAATGTTGCTGAAACAATTATCAAAAAAACCGGCGGAAATTTTAATGCTGTAAAATTAAAAGTTGTTCAACTGCTTGAAACGCTGCCAAAAGTTAGCGGAACAGGTTTGGGAAATCAGCAAATGTCTCAATCGCTTGCAAAGCTTTTTGATGATGCTGCTGAGGAAGCAAAAAATCTTAAAGATGATTATGTATCAACCGAACATATCCTGCTTTCTTTATCAAACGATAAAGGGAAAGCAGGGCAGTTATTAAGAGATAATGGAATAACCTATAAGGATATTCTTTCTGCACTGAAGGATATTCGCGGAAATCAACGCGTTACATCTCAAAATCCTGAGGATACATATCAATCTCTTGAAAAGTATGGAAAGGATTTGAATGAGCTTGCTAAACAAGGTAAACTTGATCCGGTTATCGGAAGAGATGATGAGATCCGAAGAGTGCTGCAGGTGCTTTCAAGAAGAACAAAAAATAATCCTGTTTTAATTGGTGAACCCGGGGTAGGGAAGACTGCAATCGCAGAAGGAATCGCACATAGAATTATTGCCGGAGATGTTCCGGAAAATTTAAAAACAAAAAGAATTGTTGCGCTCGATATGGGTGCGTTAATTGCCGGAACACAATTCCGCGGACAATTTGAAGAAAGACTGAAAGCAGTAATTAAAGAGGTTCAGGAATCCAACGGAGAAATTATTCTGTTTATTGATGAACTTCATACGCTTGTAGGAGCTGGTGCAACACAAGGTGCAATGGATGCAGCAAATATCCTGAAACCAGCATTGGCTCGGGGTGAATTGCATGCAATAGGCGCTACAACTCTTGATGAATATAAAAAGCATATCGAAAAGGACGCTGCTCTCGAAAGAAGATTTCAACCGGTTCTCATCGAAGAGCCATCTGAAGAAGATACGATTTCCATTCTTCGCGGACTTAAAGAAAAATACGAAGTTCATCATGGTGTTCGCATAACAGATGGAGCTATCGTGGCAGCAACCCAGCTTTCGGAAAGATATATAACCGACAGATTTCTTCCTGATAAAGCAATTGATCTGATTGATGAAGCCGCATCAAAACTAAGAATAGAAATCGATTCTATGCCCGAAGAGCTTGATATACTTGAAAGAAAAGTTAAACAGCTTGAAATTGAACGAGAGGCATTAAAAAGGGAAAAAGATGATGCTTCTGCTAAAAGACTTGATGAACTTGAGAAAGAATTGAGCGGTCTTAACGAAGAGCGAACCGAACTAAGATTACATTGGGATCTTGAGAAAGAAAATATTCAAAAGATTCGTTCAATGAAAAGTGAAATTGAAAATCTTAAACTTGAAGCAGAGCGTTATGAACGCGAAGGTAATCTTGGCAAAGTTGCTGAAATCCGTTATGGAAGGATTGCAGATCTTGAAAATAAATTGAAAGATGAAACTAAAAAACTTGCTGATGCTCAAAAAGATAAAAAAATGTTAAAAGAAGAAGTTGATGCTGAGGATATTGCAGAAGTTGTTGCTAAGTGGACAGGAATTCCTGTTAGCAAAATGCTTGAAAGCGAAAGAAGTAAACTTTTACGGCTTGAAGACGAACTTCATCATCGTGTTGTTGGACAGGATGAGGCAGTTGCAGCAGTTTCAAATGCCATTCGTCGTTCACGCTCAGGATTGCAGGATGCACATCGTCCGATTGGTTCGTTTATATTTCTCGGCACTACCGGTGTTGGTAAAACTGAGCTTGCACGAGCATTAGCCGAAGTATTGTTTGATGATGAACACGCAATGATACGAATTGATATGAGTGAGTATATGGAAAAGTTTTCAGTATCACGACTAATTGGTGCACCTCCGGGTTATGTTGGATATGAAGAAGGCGGACAGTTAACGGAAGCAGTCCGAAGAAGACCTTACTCGGTTGTGCTGCTTGATGAGATTGAAAAAGCACACGCCGATGTTTTTAATGTGTTGTTACAAGTTTTGGATGATGGAAGATTAACAGATAACCAGGGAAGGACTGTTAATTTTAAAAATACAATTATTATTATGACTTCAAATCTTGGATCGCATATCATTCAGGATAAACTTGAATCATACAATGAAGAAAATGCTGATGAGATTTTAGGACAATTGCGTGAACAGATGCATGATTTATTAAGAAGAACAATTCGTCCCGAGTTCTTAAACAGAATTGATGAGATAGTTCTTTTTAAGCCGCTGCTTAAATCTGAAATAAGAAAAATTGTGGATATACAGCTTGAACGGGTTCAGAAAATGCTGAAAGAAAAAGAAATGATGCTTGAAGTTTCAGATAATGCAAAAGATTGGTTAGCCCAACTTGGTTATGATGTTACCTTTGGTGCTCGTCCGTTAAAAAGAGTTATTCAAAAATATCTTATCAATCCGCTTTCACAGGAACTGCTTGCCGGTAATTTTGTTGATGGTGATACAATTAAAGTTGATGTTGCTGAAAGAGTGGGGTTGGTGTTTAGTAAATAGCCGTTACACCGAACCTGTCGAAGTGTGAAACTAAATTTCTATTTCTTTATTTTCTAAGAGAAGAAGAGGGAAGTAAAGGCTGAGCATAGAAAACCAATGAATCGGTTCTTGCAGAAGTTTGCTCTGTGTTTGTTACCCACCACTAAAGTCGCGGGTTGATAACTAATTCTTTCCATTGTTTTCTATTAGAAGAATAGTGAAGCTTTTAGAAAAATTTTTGATTTAAGCTGTCTGTATATTGTTGCTACTTTAATATCAAATACGAATATTTCGGCAGAATCAAAATAAAAGTTTTAATAAACCCAACTTCAGGAAATTTCTTATAATTATTGAATTGAATGGTTTTTGAAACAAAAACAAATAACTCTTTTTCCATTTATATAAATACTTTGATGTGTTTATCAAATTAACAAGAGGTATGTTATGAAAAAATTATTTTTTCTCCTGCCGGTTTTAATCGTTGTATTTGGATTTATCACTCAGAAATATCTTGACGATAATTTAAAGAAACTTCTGGCACAGTTTAATGTTTCTGAAGGCGATGCCAAAAGCACAGTTCTTTATAATATTGCAGGTCCCTCTTATTATATTCCAAATGTAAAAATATTAAAAAGCCTTGCGCTTAATGATAGAGCCGAAATGGTTGAATTGATTGGAAGCAGAATTAAAGAATATGTTAACACACAGGAGTTTATTAATAATTATAATGAGTTCCGTGAAACCAGAAAACCAAGCGAACCGGAAAAACCAAAATATTCTGATGAGTTAAAAGAAGAACAAAAAACCAATCTGAATAACACCATTAAAGAAATGGAAGCTAATATGAAAAATCTTCAAGCTGATCAGAAACAGATGTTTGAAGAGGTTATTAATCAGCTAAAACAACAGTTAAAAGATATTGATGACCCTGAAAAATCCTTGTACACTCCTCAGACAGATGACATAATTAAACAGAGTTATGAACAGCAATTAGAGTATTATGCTGCTGATCTTAAAATATGGAATGAAGAATATCCGGTTAATAATCCTAAACCATTAATTAAAAAATGGCTCGATGGCTTTCTATCAAAAAGTAAGGATATTGATTTTAATGCTCAGCTTAAAACTGTAAACAAAAGGCAAGTCTTTGTTAATCCTGAGTATGAAAAAAAAGATTCGCAATGGAAACTTTACTTCAGAGCAGGTAAAGAGCCGGTAGAGGCTGCACGTAAATTTGCCTCTAACTGGATATCTGAGCTAAAATAACTTTTGGGATTTTATACAGATCATTACTATCTGATAACTTATCCATTTACAACATAAGTTATTGCACAAGTATTTATTTCTGTTATCCTTTGGCTGCTGATGAATTTTTTGCAATTCAGATTTTCAGGTTTTAAAAAACCCCAGTGACAACTTTATACTCTTGAAACAGTTTTTTATCTGTTTATTTCTACTATTTAAACTCATAGCAAGAAAAATAACACTTGGTGTTTTTTTGAACTATACTGTTATTTATGTTTGCACAAATACAGTCCATTACTAATCATAAAAAGGAGCAGCACGATGAAAGCAATTCATCCATATCTAAACTATCCCGGCAGCACAGAAGAAGCTTTTAACTTTTATAAAAAAATTTTTGGCGGTGATTTCCCAGGCGGCATTTTTCGTTTTGATGGAACCCCGGGTTCTGAAAATCTAAGCCCTGAAGATAAGCAGAAGATAATGCACATGGCTTTACCAATGGGACCAAACAACATTATTATGGCAACCGATGCACTTCCTTCAATGGGGTTTAATGTTAACTTTGGAAATAATATGTACATTTATATTGATACAGAAAGTAAAGCTGAGGCAGACAGATTTTTTGCAGGACTTTCTGAAGGCGGCAATCCAGAAATGCCGATGGCTGATCAGTTTTGGGGCGATTATTTTGGCTCACTTGTAGATAAGTTTGGTGTTCAATGGATGATTGGATATTCAGCACCCAAACAATAGTGTTTCTTTGTCACACTAAACTGCATTCATATCGGAGTGTGAACTTATTTTGAATGTCAGTCTCCGACTCTGCCTGGACTGATAAATCTGAATCCGGAAAAAATTCAGATAAACTTTTATTTTCAGAAACAATTTGAAAAGGTAACCATGCAAAGAATAACTCCGTTTTTGTGGTTCGATAACAATGCTGAAGAGGCTGTAAACTTTTATACATCGTTATTTGATAACTCAAATATTGCTGCTGTTACAAGATACAACGAACAAAGTGCTTCAGCTTCCGGTCAAAAATCCGGAGCTGCGATGACGATTTCGTTTCAGCTTGAAGGACAAAATTTTACAGCACTCAACGGTGGTCCGCACTTTAAATTAAATCAAGCAATTTCATTTTTTGTTTACTGCGAATCTGATGAAAAGATCGAAAAGATTTTTAAGAAATTATCTGCTGAAGGCGAAGTAATTTTTCCACTGGATAAATATGATTGGAGTAAAAAATATGCATGGGTTGTTGATAAATTTGGTTTATCATGGCAGCTTGATGTTGATAAGATAAATAATAAACAAAAAATTCTTCCTGCATTTTTGTTTGTAAATGATAAAGTTCTAAAAGTTAAGGAAGCTGCAAATTATTATTCTACAGTCTTTCCCGATTCAAGGATTATTATGGAGTGGGCGTATGATAAATCAGCCGGATTACCGAAAGGAACTTTACTGTTTATTCAGTTTAAATTAGCCGATTATCTTTTTAATGCAATGAGCGGGCAAGGTGAACACAATTTTGATTTTAATGAAGCAGTTTCTTTCGTAGTTAATTGTAAGAACCAAAATGAAGTTGATTATTACTGGAACAAACTAACATCTGATGGGGGAACGGAAAGCCGGTGCGGCTGGCTTAAAGATAAATTTGGAGTTAGCTGGCAAATCATTCCAGCAAGATTAATTGAATTGCTTACTGATCCGGATCCTATAAGATCACAAAAGGTTATGATGTGCATGTTACAAATGAAAAAGATTATCATTTCTGATTTAGAAGGTTTGATCGGATTAAATTCAGAAATAAGCGCGAGACAGTAGGCTTAGAAAACAACTATAAGATAAAACCTTCCGGTGCTATTATCTGCTGAACAGTACTATTCTTAAAAGCATCTTAACTTACATTGGAAGGAGGTTTCAAAAAAATTAAAGAAGTCACTTTGATCAATTCCGAATTAAATTGATCGGCAATGTTCTGTTAGAGTAAAGCTCTGATAATTTTAAGCGGTTACTGAATTGCTAAACTATTGTTTTCGTTGAGAAGAATTAGAGAAGTAAAGATTAGACATTGAAAACCGATAAATTGGTTTTTGCAGAAGTTTGTTCAGTGTTTGTTCCCCACGACTGAAGTCGTGGGTTAGAAATTATTTCTCACCGTTGTTTACTTTGGGGAGAATTGGGAAGATAAATGAAAAAATTATTTAAGACAGAAGTCCCCTCCCTGGAGGGGATTTAGGGGTGGGTTGGTTTCTCATTTTCATCAATCCACTTCTCAATCTTTTCGATCACTTTATCCAGCTTATACACAATATCCAGATCATCAAACCTGAGAACAGCAATACCAAGTTCATTTAGTCTTTTATCTTTCTTTTTATCTTTGTCTGTGTTTCCATAATGACTTTCTCCATCAACCTCTATTGCAAGCATCAGGTCTTTGCAATAGAAATCTACAATGTAGTTGTCAATTGGTTTTTGCCTATCAAAGTCATATCCACGAAGCTGTTTTTTCTTAAGATAATTCCAAAGCTGAATTTCAGTAAACGTGCTGTTGTTCCTGAGTTATCGAGCATACTCTTTTAACTTTGGATTATATGGAATAATTTTTCTGCGTTTCATTTGCTGGTAACATAATAATTAATTTCCTTACTTTCTATTGGACCCACCCCTCGCCCCTCCCTTGGAGGGGACAGAGCGCTTTATTAATATTTATTGTTGACTAAAAAAATAAAGAATTACACTACAATCTTATTACATCACAAGACAATAAAAATCTCCTCTTACCGAGGGGGTTGGGGATGGGTAATCTTGCTCTCACTGTTGTTTTCTTTGGGAAGACAAGGAAAAATAATCAGACAAATTTACACGGATAAAGAGGCAACATTCTAAAACTTATCTTATTTTTGTAGTGTTTACTAAAAATTTACGATATGCGTTTAAACACTCAATCTTTACAACCGTTAATAAATTGGATCTATTCTGTTGCTGATCAAATTTTAATCAATACCTACGAGCCGAGCAAATACAAAGATGTTATCCTGCCAATGACTGTTATCAGGCGTTTGGATGCGGTGTTGGAGCCAACCAAAGACAAGGTTTTAGAAACCCACGAAAAGTATAAAGACAAGCTGAACGACCTAACTGCATTGCTTACCAGCAAGCAAAACGGTAGCGGACAAGCATTTTACAATACTTCGCCTTACACACTGAAAAAGTTGTTGGACGACCCCAAAAATCTACGCAGCAATTTTGAAAATTACCTGAATGGCTTTTCAGACAATGTGCAGGACATCATCAGCAAGTTTAAGTTTCGAAATGAACTGGAAACATTAGACGAAGCAGGCAAACTGTTTTCAACTATCGAAAAATTTGTTTCTCCTAAAATTGACTTGCGACCTGAGAGTTTACCGCCATTGGCAATGGGCTATGTGTTTGAAGATTTGCTTCGCAGGTTTAATGAAGCTACCAATGCCGAAGCAGGACGGCACTTTACGCCCCGAGAAATCATTGAGCTGATGACACACGTTTTGTTCTTGCCAGTGAAAAAGCAAATACAGAACGGAACATTTTTGATTTACGACCCTTGTGCCGGTTCAGGTGCAATGCTTACCGAATCGAAAAAATACATTACCGATGAAGATGGTGAAATAAAATCGAAAGCCACCGTTCACGTTTACGGACAGGAGAATACGCCAACCATCTACGCCATTTCCAAATCGGATATGTTGTTGAAAGGCGAAGACCCTGAAAAAATTGTGTATGGCAGCACCTTGAGTCAATACGGTTTTCCGAAAGAACTTCGCTTTGACTTTATGCTCACCAATCCGCCTTACGGCACAAGTTGGGCTGATGATAAAAAAGCATTAAGCGTTGGCGATAAAGGCAAAATCATTGACCCACGTTTTCAGATACAACAACGATACGCCAAGTTTGCTGAACCTGCTGTTACCCGTGTGAATGACGGACAGTTGATGTTTGTGTTGCATATGCTGAGCAAGATGAAAGATACCGAACAAGGCAGCCGCATTGCTTCTGTTCACAATGGTTCAGCTTTATTTACTGGCGATGCAGGACAAGGCGAAAGCGAAATCCGCAAGCACATTATTGAAAGTGATATGCTGGAAGCCATCATTGCCTTGCCCAACGATATTTTTTACAACACAGGTATTCCCACTTACATTTTCATTATCACCAACCGCAAGCCCGAACACCGAACAGGAAAAGTGCAACTCATCAATGCCAATGGGGAAAACTTCTTTGGCAAAATGAAAAAATCATTGGGAAGCAAACGCAATGAACTAACTAAAAAGAACATTGACGAAATAACTAAACTGTATCTGGAATTTAAACCAACCGAACACAGCAAGATTTTTGACAACAACGAGTTTGGCTATGCTCAAATCATTGTGCACCGACCTTTACGCCTGATGGTGCAGTTTACCGCCAAACGCATTGCAACGCTTCGCTTTGTAAGCAACAACTCTGCTTTGCGTGAAGAACTGTTTAAAGAATTTGGCAACGAAGTGTATGACAAAAAAGCCACCGCAAAATTGGAACAATGGCTATTGAATTACTTTATGCAAGATAATGACGAAGAAGAAACCGATGCTTCGGCAGGCTCAGCATCCGATGATGATGCCAACGAACTGACCATTTCATCTTTACCCAAAAAGAAACAGAAAATTGTAAAACAACTTTGCGATACTGCCATTTGGCAACGAGATCTTGACTTGATGAACCACGCCAAAACATTGGCTGAGACCTTTGGCGACAAATTGTTTGACGATTTTAATAAATTTGAAGAACAGTTTAATAAGACTGTAAAGGCGGGTAATTACCCGTCTCTTACAGCCAAAGATAAAAAGGATTTATTGGCTGCAGTAAGCTGGACAGACCCGAAAGCCGCAGCCGTGATAAAGAAAAAGCACAAAGATGGCAGCATAGAATATGTGAGCGACCCTGCTTTGAAAGATTACGAAAACATACCGCTGAAAGAAGATATACAAACCTTTTTTGAACGTGAAGTAATACCCTTTGCCGATGACGCTTGGTGGAACGAAGACGAGACCAAAATTGGCTATGAAATTAATTTCAACAAGTATTTCTACCAATACACCCCGCCACGCAGCAAAGAAGCCATTGCAGCCGACCTGTTTGCTATTGAACAAGAAACCGAAAACCTTTTAAAAGAAATTGTGGGATGATACGAGCAGAAAAAAAAAATATAGAAAAACGATTTCTTTGGTTTAACAATATTCCATCAGATTGGAATTTAGTTCGGCTAAAGAATATCTGTATTGGCAAACTGCAATACGGAATAAATGTTCCTGCCAATAAGTATTCGGATAGTGGTGTTAGATTTCTTAGAACTACTGACATAAATGAAGATGGTGAAGTGATGTCTGATGGTATTTATATACCTAAGAAAGAAGTGCCTGAAAACTACATTTTACAAAAGGGAGATTTGCTATTTTCAAGAAGTGGAACTGTTGGTAGATGTTATTTACACGATTCTGATGAAGAGTATTGTTATGCAGGTTTTTTGGTGAAATTCAAACCCCAAAATCATTTGCTATCAAAATGGCTTTACTATTCTTCATTAACAAAGGAATTCAAATATCAAATCTTTTCAGAAGCAATTGAATCAACCATATCAAATTTTAATGGGAATAAATATGCAGTTCTGAGAGTCGCATTTCCAAAAAATGAGATTGAACTCCAAAATATTATCTCTTACCTCGACCACCAATCTGCCAAAATCACCCACTTCATCCAAACCAAGCAACGCTTAATTGAATTGCTGAAAGAGCAAAGACAAAGCATTATTGATGAAACCCTGGATATTAAAGCCAATAAAGTAAGACTGAAATTTTGCGTTTCAAAGGTTGGAAGTGGAGTAACACCCAAAGGTGGGGCATCAGTCTATCAAAATTCAGGAGTAATTTTTCTAAGAAGCCAAAACATACATAATGATAGTTTAAGATTAGACGATGTAGCGTTTATTACAGATAAAATACATTCTGAAATGAGCGGCTCTCAACTAAAACGAGGTGATGTTCTTCTTAATATCACCGGTGCCTCGATTGGCAGATGCTATTGGTTCAATTCAGATGAAGAAGCTAATGTTAATCAACACGTTTCAATAATTCGCCCAATCTTTGAAGTGCTTGATTCGGAATTTTTAATGTATCAAATGCAATCTCAACGTATTCAACATTTGATAAATACAGTTCAGGGAGCATCAAGAGAAGGTTTAACTATTCACGAAATAAAAAACTATCCGTTATTACTTCCATCAACCATCGAAGAACAAAAACGCATAGTCGAACACATCATATCCGAAACCAAAACGCTTGACATTGCCATCAGCAAAGCCGAACGGGAAATTGAGTTAATCAAAGAATACCGGGAAGCAATGATAGCCGAAGCGGTAACGGGAAAGTCTGAACTGTGATTTTTGTGATTAAATGATTTCTATGATTAAAAAAGAATACAAATATTCAGAGTTGACTTCAGGGGTTATTAAATGTGCAATGACAGTTCATAGTACATTGGGCAACGGCTTTCAGGAAGTAATCTACCAAAGAGCATTGGCTATAGAAATGCAGTTAGCAGGGATTGAATTTAATAGGGAATTTCAGATGCCAATCTATTACAGAGAAGAACATATAGGAACAAGACGAGTTGATTTCCTTGTTGGAGAAGTTGTTTCAGTCGAGCTGAAAGCAATTACTAAATTAGAGGATGTTCATTTTGCACAAGCCATTAACTATTGGGAATCTTACAATTTAGAAGTTGGCTTGCTAATAAACTTTGGCGAAAGAAGTTTAAATTTCAAGAGAATGACTAATAAAAAATTCAAAGTAATGGAATCACTTCAATCTTATAAATCAAAGGAATCAAAGTTCAGACAATGATACGGAAAAGCAGTAACAGGTAGGCTAAAAGTTTATTAAATTTACAGTGAGAATAAAACGGATTAAATGAATAATGGATGATCAAAACCAGGAAAATCAAATAGTAGGCGAACCGCAAGTTGAATACGAGGATGTAAGCACTGGGGTTATAATGGAAAGACCATTTAACCCAAACGAAATTGATATTACAACAAAACCGCTTACAATTGATTTGTTAATTAAAAGATTGAAAGCTGATCCTCAGGAAATAGATCTTGAACCGGCTTTTCAGCGTAAAAAAGATTTGTGGAGCCCACAGAAGCAGAGTCAATTAATCGAATCACTTTTAATAAAATTTCCCCTACCGGCTTTTTACTTCGATGGTTCAGATAATAACCGCTGGCTTGTAGTTGATGGATTACAAAGACTAAGTTCACTTGATAATTTTGTTATAAAGAAAGTGCTAAAGCTTGAAGGTATGGAATTCTTGAACAAACTTGAAGGAAAAGGTTTTGATGATTTATCTCGAACTCTCCAACGTCAAATAGAAGAGGCTCAAATCACCGCATATATTATTAACTCTGGCACCCCTGATGAAGTTAAGTTCAATATATTCAAAAGAATTAATACTGGTGGTCTAATGTTGAACAATCAGGAAATAAGACATGCACTAAATCAGGGGATTCCTGCAACATTCGTTGCAGAACTCGCAAATACTATTGAATTTAAAGAAGCTACAACATACTCAATAAGTACAAACAGAATGTTAGACAGAGAATTTGTAACAAGGTTTATCGCATTTTATTTACATAATTATATACAATATGTTCCGGATCTTGATACGTTTATGAGTAATGCGATGAGCGAATTAAAAAAAATGTCTGAACAGCAACGAAGTAAAATGAAGCAAGATTTTATTTCTGCTATGAAACTTTCAAAATCTATTTTTAATGAATGGGCCTTTAGGAAAGCAGATAAGTATCCCGAAAAAAGGAAGCCAATAAATAAAGCATTATTTGAAGTTTGGAGCGTTCTTCTTGCCAGGTTAAGTCCAGCAGAAAAAGAGAAACTGGAGAAAAACAAAACAATAGTATTTGACAGGTTTGTTTCGTTGATAAAAATGGACAAAGATTTCTTTGATAGCATTACCACTTCTACAGGAAACAAAACTTTTGTTGCAGTACGCTTTTCTAAAATTGAATTATTAATAAAAGAAGTTTTGGCACAATGATAACACATATTGATGTAAAAAATTTCAAATCCCTCAAGAACGTTTCGACGAACATAAAAAGAATTAATGTGTTAATGGGACTTAATGGTATGGGTAAAAGTTCCTTTATACAAACTCTATTATTGCTAATGCAAAGTGATAAGCTTGAAGAAAGAGTGATTGATTTAAACGGTCTTTTAGTCCAAATTGGACAAGGCCGGGACGCGCTTTATCAATTCGCCGAGGAAGATTATATTTTCATTGGTTTAACTTTTAGCCAGCAGCAAGAATATTTGTGGAAATTTTCTTATGAGAAAGATAAAGACAAGCTGAAAGCTATGAGCGGATTTACTAAAGCACAAATGAAAATATTTAGAGATAACACAAAAAGATTTCAATATATAAGTGCGGAAAGAATTGGACCCAAAGATTTATATGATTCATCAAGTATTGTTGTTGCAGATAAAAAACAGATTGGGCTGTTAGGTGAATACGCAGCATATTTTATAAATATGTTTGGTGGAGAATATATAGTTAATGAGAGACTAAGGCATCCCAAGGCAATATCTGAAAAATTATTAGCTCACATAAATGCTTGGCTGGGTGAAATATCCCCCGGTGTATCGCTTAACACAAAGTATGTTTTAGACGTTAATAAAGTAATCCTTGATTACCAGTTTGATTTTGGTAATTCAAAAACAAGTTCATTCCGTCCGAAGAACGTTGGATTTGGTATCAGTTATGTTTTGCCAATAGTATTAGCTCTCCTTACCGCAGAGGAAAACAAAATAATAGTTATTGAAAATCCTGAATCTCACATTCATCCCAGAGGTCAGGCAGAACTTGGTAAATTAATCTCGTTAGCTTCATCAACTAAAGCACAGCTTTTTATTGAAACTCATAGCGATCACATACTTAATGGAATAAGAGTGGCAGTAAAAGAGAATTTAGTGGACAAACAAAATGTTAACATTTTATACTTTGATAAAGTAACAACGGATAGAGAGCAATATTCCAGAGTTAAATCAATTCAAGTTGATAAAAATGGGACATTAAACGAATATCCGAATAACTTCTTAGATGAGTGGAGCAATCAACTATCTAAATTGGTTTGATTATGGAATTAATTTTTAACGAATTAAGCATCGAACCATTAGCAGGCAATGTTTATTCAGCAAATGATAGAATGATAATATTGGCTCAGGCAATGGGAGAAGCCAGACAAAAGGGGTTTAATATAATCCGGTCTCACAATTTCACCAACCAAATTCAATTAACAGATAATTATACAATATATGATTGGCTAAACAATAGACAAGTTTCCGAGATTCACCGGAATTTACTTTATGGAATGATAACACCTCCATTTATTAGCGAAGAAGATGAAGAAATTGAAGATCAATATTTAGCATCGAATTATTACTTCGAAGATACTGCAAGCAATATTAGTAAGACAGAATGTCTTGGACTTGCCTCCGCGTATTTATATGAAACTCTAAGTATAAGTTTAAACTCACTACCTGTTTGGGAACAACCTCAGTTAAAAATTAAAATAGAAAGTGGAGAATCAGAAGCAACGGCGTATGTTTTTAATGTATTTTCAAGAGAATCGTTTGATCAGCAGGTCATTTCTGATTTTGTTGATGAAATTAGTGAAGTTGAATTACAAGAAACCGGGTTAAGTCCTGATGAAAAGAACATACATGTCGCCAATCACCATGGCATACAGGAATTACAACTATTGTGCAGCCAATTAAAGTTAAGCCCTTACGTCATTGAGATGAGGTCAATGGAATGGTGTCAAGGAAGATGCAACAATTTTATAAAAAAATGTCACAGAGACGGCGTTATTGAAATTGTTCTTTATCGGACTGATAGAAAATATAGTTTAAGGGTTCAATCAACCGGACGAAACTTGAGAGAAACAAAAGCTATCGCTGAAATTTTAAGGGAAAGATATTCTTAGGATGAATACCGATACTTCAGAAAAAGGACTTGAAGCTCATATTACACAATATCTGTGCTTGGTTAACAGTTTCCAGGAACGGCATCACAGCCAATACAATCCTGTTGATTGTTTAGACGAAGAATTACTTTTCAAATTTCTTGAGGTAACTCAACCAATCGAAATTGAAAAACTCAAGAAAGCACACACCACCAACTACCCTCAGCGAATAAAATATTTGATCAATAGAAAAATTAAGGATAGCACCGTAGTAAATGAAAAATGTTTAGGTGGAATAACGAATCTGCTTAGAACAGGAATTGTTGATGGGAATACTGGTATTAAATTAAAATTGTTTTATGATAAACCAGTTTCTTCTCTCAACACTAAAGATGCTGAAAACTATAGCAAAAATATTTTTTCAGTAACACGTCAGGTTCATTACAGCACACAAAATGAAAAATCACTGGACCTTGTAATTTTCATTAATGGCATACCAATAATAACTTTTGAACTTAAGAATGAACTTACGAAGCAAAATGTAAAAGATGCAATAAAGCAATACAAAAAAGATAGAGATCCAAAAGAAGAATTATTTCGTTTATCCCGATGTCTTACACATTTTGCAGTTGATACAGACCAGGCATGGATGTGTACGCAATTAAGTGGCGAAAAATCTCATTTCCTACCTTTCAATAAGGGGTATAACAATGGTGCAGGAAACCCACCAAACGAAACAGGAATTAAAACCGATTATCTCTGGAAAGAAATATTAACCAAAGACAGCATTACGGATATTATTCAAAATTATGTTCAGTTTATTGAAGAGGAAGTAGAAAGAATTTTACCGGATGGAAAAATCAAAAAAGAAAAAACAAAGAAAATGATTTTTCCAAGGTATCATCAGATTGATGTTGTAAGAAATTTATTATCAGATGCCAAAGAGAATGGTGTAGGTAAAAGATATTTAATTCAGCATTCTGCCGGATCAGGAAAGAGTAACTCAATAAGCTGGCTTTCACATCAGTTAGTTGGTTTGTTTGATAAGACAAATGCAAACTCAGTTTTCGATTCCATAATTGTAGTTACCGACAGAATTGTTTTGGATTCTCAGATTCAGAGGACGATAAAACAATTTGAACAAGTTGAAGGTGTTGTTGAGCATATTGACAAGGGATCAAAACATCTTAAAGAAGCACTTGAAGAGGGCAAAAAAATAATAATAACAACCATTCAGAAATTTCCCTACATAGTTAACGAAATTAGTGAGCTGCCTGGAAATAATTTTGCGATAATTATTGATGAAGCACACAGCAGTCAAAGCGGTAATATGCAAAGCAAATTAAACCAGACGTTAGCAAGGGATTTCGAAAAGGTTGATGTTGGCGATGATGAGTTTATTTTTGTCGACAAAGAACAATATGATGAATTGACTTCTGAAGATTTGGTTGTTGATATAGTGCAAAGCAGAAAGATGCTGGCTAATGCCAGCTACTTTGCATTTACAGCAACACCTAAGAATAAAACATTAGAACTATTCGGAATTAAATATAGAGAAGGTGATAAGGAAAAATTTAAAGCTTTCCATCTATATTCAATGAAGCAAGCAATAGAAGAAGATTTTATTTTAGATGTTCTTCAAAATTATACCACTTATCAAAGTTATTATGGATTATTAAAGAAAATAGAAGATGATCCACAATACGATAGAAAAAAAGCTCAGAAAAAGTTAAAAATTTTTGTTGAAAGTCATGAACACGCAATCGCTGAGAAAACTGCTGTTATGATTAACCATTTTATGGACGGAGTTATTGGAAAGCAAAAAATAAATGGATTAGCTAAAGCGATGGTCGTAACAAGTAGTCGTCGAAATGCTGTTACATATAAGAAAGTATTTGATGAATACTTACTGGCTAATAATATTCCTTTCAAAGCTTTAGTTGCATTTTCAGGTGAGATAGATGGATTAAATGAACAAAAATTAAATGGTTTTTCGAGTTCTTTAATTCCTTCCGAATTCAAGAAATCCGGCAATCGTTTTTTAATTGTAGCAAATAAATATCAAACAGGATTTGATCAACCACTTTTGCATACAATGTATGTTGATAAAAAACTCGGTGGTGTAAGTGCTGTCCAAACATTGTCAAGGCTTAACAGAACATCCCCTGGTAAAAGCGATACTTTTATAATGGATTTTGTTAACTCAACTGATGACATTAAAAGTTCATTTGAACCATACTACGTTTCAACAATTCTCGCTGAAGCAACTGATCCAAATAAATTATTCGACTTGCAAAATGCTCTGGACAACTATCAGGTTTATACAAATGCTCAGATACAGGAATTTACAGATAAAATAATTGCAAATGTCCCAATTGATCATCTTCATATCATTCTAGATGCGGCAGCTAATATATTCAGAAGCAAATTGGATGAAAAATCACAAGAAGATTTTCGAACAAAATGTAAATCTTATGTTCGGCTTTATGTTTTCTTAGCCCAGATCGTTCCGTTCACAAATCCATATTTGGAGCGTTTATACATTTTTCTGAATCATTTGCAAAATAAAATTCGGAGAGCAGAAAGTGAAGACCTAGCAAAAGGAATTTTGGATAACATTGATATGGAAAGCTATCGTTTGAAACTCGAATCAGAATCAAAAATTATTTTAGATCAGGGCGATGAACTGAAACCAATTCCAACGGAAATGAGGGGTGGTGTTGCTGAACCAGAAATGGAATTTCTTTCTAACATTGTCAAAGCTTTTAACGACCGTTTCGGGACAACATTTACAAACGAAGATAAGGTTCGCAAAATGACAGAAGATTTAATGGCCGATGTGAAAAAAGACGAATCAGCGATGGCAAACATTACTGCATCGTTATCCAGAAATGACAGACAAAACGCTGAAATAACCTTTACAGATGTACTCAAGGAAAAAATGATTTTACACATTGATAGTAATTTTGAAGTATTTAAAGAATATAATGACAATCCCGAATTCAGAACATTCCTGGCAGGCCAAATGTTTAAGCTGTTATTAAATGAAATTCCAAAATTTAAAGGGATATAATTACAATTCAATAGGTTTACTCTTCATACTGCAATTAAGCAAAATAAAGAATGAACACTATTGAAACTCTCGCCTTAAGCTATTGATTTAATAACCAAGTAGATTTAAAACTTTCAATAAGTCAAACACTTGCAACACAAACCAAGTAAAAAAATAAAAGCCAACCGCATACCCGAATAAATCTGAATTATCGCAAGAGGACCCAAAACTCAAATCTGGAATTCTTCTTCCGGATTATATTGACAAACTTATTAAAGAAAAATTATGATTTTGTTTTTTAACTTTCTGTCAACAGAAAACATAAGTCAAAGTTTATTGGTTAAATATTTAAGTAGATAATCTATTCGAATTTTTCATTTCAGCTTAACCAGTAAAAAATTACTAATATTCTTGTTGATATTTTACAAACTCATGACAATTATTCATTCTTCAAATAATATATTCACCATCAGCATAATAACAATAAATTATTCCAGTTTTATCGCATAATGTAATGGCAATAAAAAAAAGTTCAGCCACAATATTATCTATTGCTCTGAATGCCACGGTTTAGTCAATGAATCCGATACTATCTGTATTCATTGCAGCAGATCTTTCAATCCAGAAGCAGATTCGCTTATATCCGATACTGGTCATATTGAGGATTTACTCATTTATTCAGAATCGGGTCTTATATTATTTTATGATGAATTTCATCCCCCGACAGAATTAATTAATAATATTAAGGAATTAGCAAAACTTGGTACTAGCTGGGGGTCTGATCTATTGAAAAACAAGTACAATTCTGAATACTTATTTTACATTGATACTTACGGGGATTACGAAGATAAAATATCCATTCCAATTTTATTAACATTTAATAACCATAGCGATGAATTTAGGCAAAGGTATTATAGAAAAAGCATAAATAAATATTTGCTCAATCTTACTTCATCAACTTTGACTATTAGTAAAGTCGACAATGTAATTTCTGGCAAATTATTACCGCCATTCTTTAAAAATGCTTTTCACATACCGGTTGGTAATTACTCTATTTACGCTTTCCAATTAAAAGGGATAGAAGAGTACGATCATATTCTTACCAAAAAAGAATTTAAGTGGTTTAAACTAAGTAATCTTTTATTAGATATCGGCTACAGCTTTAGTTTTTTATCTATGATCTGTATGTTCATATTAAATTCACAAGTATTGCCTGACATTTGGATTATCATACTTGTAAATTTTATTTTATGGCTAATAATTATTTTTCTGAGAGAACTTCCATCAATTCGGGCAGTTAGGAAAAAAACTTCTGATTATCAATCCAGTGTTGAGAATCTCCCTTTCTACTTGTTAGAATTCAATATAACAGAAAGTCTGGAAGGTTTAACAACCGGAGGAATTAGATTTGATGAAGAATTTAACTGAACTTGTAAAACAATATTTTGTACTTCTTGATTCACGATTGTGTGCTTGGTCGAAAACCAGCAGCCGCAGTTCGCCTTGGACGAATTATATCTACGGAATTTATCATTAAACGCAAGCTGAAGCTTGCGGCTACCATAAACGATTTTGTTCTTGGGCAGAGTCTGCGCCTTGATGTAAATAGTAAGCTCTGACATTTTTCGACTCCTGAATAATCAGGACAAGCTGTATTTACCTTGGAAGGCAGCCGCACTTTCATAATTCTTTGATGGTCAACCTCTGTTTTTACAATAATAGTTTATCTCTCTAGCGAGAAATTCCGAAATGTGAATATTCGTAAATGAAAAAAATCCTTTTTAAGTTTGGATGCATCATAGAAGAGCCATACTTCAAAAACAGAGCTGAAGAGATACAAAAAGGTTAGATCGTTCTAAACAGTGCAAATCATTTAATAGTTATAAGCCCGCGCAGATACGGAAAAACCAGTCTGATAAATAAAGTTGCTAAAGAATTAAAACGTTCATTCATACTACCCGATCTTCAGATTATAACTTCTTCAGAAGATTTTGGATCATCATAAAAATATTAATTATGTTTTTTCTTGGAAGTCAGGAATCTCTCATAAAGGATATTTTAGAAAAAAGAAATCGTCTTTCTATCATCATTAATTTATAAGAGTAGAAATTAACTTATCAAATAATTTCACATCAGTACCGTTATAAAATCTTTATTGAATTCTTTTACGAGTATTTTACAAGTCTTTGACAAATATCGCTCCTATCTTTTTGATAATTGCTCAGGAAGAATTAATGAAGAGTAAATAAAGCGATGAGCACAATTAAACAATCAGAAGAGATGGTAATTAAAACAAGAATTACCCGTAAAAAATTTATTAGAAGTTTTTCGCTGGCAGCTGCTGCTGTAATAACCGGATGCTCACAAATCAAATATCTGACAGGCTGTTATCCAGATAAATATAAAAATGAAAACAAAACCAACGAGCTGAGTCTGAGAGCATTTGTAACTACAGTAATACCCGGTGCTGATGAAAAAGATCCCAACCTGATTAAAATATTTTATGATGAATATTATTCGTTCAAACCTCTTTGTGGATTTTTTATTTCAGATCTTTGTACAAAAAGTAAGGATTTATTCGACATCGAAGAATTTAATTTATTAAACGAGGAACAAAGAATTTTTATTGTTCAAGAGGGGCTTAACGGAGATTCAATGATTAGCAGATTATATACCGCTGCAATCTTTATGACTCAGGTTTCTTACTACAGCGGAATTTATGATGATGGAGCTGGCTGTAAGTTGATTGATTTTGAAGGCAGTAACACCGGATTTACTGAAAGTGAATTGTTTTATCCGAACACAACAGCTTATCTTTCAAATGAATTAACCTTGAATGGTAACTATGTTTAATAAAAAGGAAATAAAATGAGAACGTTAGAAACTGAAGTTCTGGTTATCGGAAGCGGCTTTGGAGCTGCTGCTCCGGCTTTAAGATTATCAGAAGCCGGCTTTAATGTATTGATGATTGAAAAGGGTAAGTATGTAGAACCTGAAAATGATTTTAAGCAAACTCAGGACCCGAAATATTTTCTTGAATATCTAAAAGGATTATCCGGCAGTAATATTAAATTTACTTATGCCGAAGCTCTCGGAGGCGGCTCAGGTTTTTATGAAATGGTTTCACTAAGAGCACCTTCCAAAATTTTTGATCTCAGAGATCAAAGCGGAAGAAAATACTGGACTGAAAGCATCACAAGAAGCGGAATGGATCCTTATTATGACATTGCTGAAGAGATGCTAAATGTAACACAAATTTCTAATGACAGGATTCCGAAATCCGGTGCTGCGTTTTCACTTCTAATGAAAAATTTAGGTTATAGCTGCGACCGGGCAAGATATGCTGTTAAGAATTGTATGGGAAGCGGCTATTGCATATCGGGCTGTATATTCGGTGCGAAACAATCATTGCATTATAATTATTTACCGCAGGCACGTAAAAAAGGAATGAAGATTTTATGCAGCATCGAAGCAAAATTTATAAGACCAATATTAAATCAGGTTCAGAGATCTGAAAACGCAAACTATTCTGATGCAATACCCGGCAGATACGAAGTAAGATGTTTTAATATTGAGGATAAAGAATATTTTGACATTAGAACAAAATTTATAATACTAGGCGGCGGAACTATTGGCACAGCAAAACTTCTGCTTGCATCAAAAGAATATCTGCCTTTTCTCAGCTCTCATGTTGGAAAAAATGTTGCATTTAATGGTAGTGTTAAAGCAGCCGGTCTTTTACCCGAAGGATTTATTCAAGGAGATATGTTCAGCGGTATGTCGCATCCGGGAATGATCAGCTATCATTTTTTTGATTCGATGGGTATTACTATTTCTTCTGCTAAACCTTTACCGCTGGTAGTTACAAACGATGCAAGAATCAGAATAACCAGCAAACAAAATTCATCCTGGTGGGGCAAGGATAATGTTGAACTTATGAAACTATATAGAAGAAGAATGATTGTTTTATATGCGCTTGGATGCACTAAACCTTCTGCCGAAATAAAGTGCAGCGGCAGTACGTTTTCAACTGATCTTATAATTGATGATGAGCTGCGCAAATATTACAAGCAGACAAAAAGTTTACTCAATTCAATACTTTCGCGGAACGGCTGCGAAGTCCTGAAAATTGAAAATGTCAATACTGAAGGCGCACTTGAAAATGGTATTATTTTTACAACATCTCATATGATTGGTTCATGCCGAATGGCTGAAAGTAAAAAATATGGAGTTGTAAATCCTTATGGCGAAGTATTCGACTATCCGGGAATATTTGTTTCTGACGGAGCTGCAATTCCAACATCACTTGCTGTTAATTCAAGTTTAACAATACTCGCAAATGCAGAGCGAATCGCTTCTTATATGGTAAACAGGTTCAAACCCTCTCGTTCTCACAATCATATAGTACTTAATTGAGAATAATTTAATTTAAATTATTCCGGATAATAAAATAAATGCTGATATACGGTTTTTTATTTTAGATACAGAAGAGGTAATTATTATTGAACTTCTGTTACTCTGCAGTATTACAATTCTTATTTGTTCATATTGATTTAAACAAAAAGAGTATTAATTTTTTAATGTTATTTTAACGGAGTTTCAGCATCAGGATAGTAGAATACATATTAATATTAGGTGCGATACAGGGTATATTGTTATCGTTACTATTATTTACAAGAAAAATTAATCGAACTGCAAATGTTGTTCTTGCACTTGCTATGCTTGCGCTTTCTTTTGATGTCTTCAACTCAGCTTATATTATGTTTGGATATTACAAGGAGTATCCGAACTTTATTGGAATAACTTATTCGTTTCCTTTTTTATACGGACCAATCTTTTACATTTATGCGAGATTGATAAGTTCGGGCGATAATTATTTTAATCCAAAATTTTATCTTCACTTTATACCATTTATACTCGTTGTAATTTATGGGTTTGTATTCGTTTATCTGAAAAACAGTGAATTCAAATTAGCTTTGATGAATACCGGGGTTGAAGATACTTTGCCGGGGATAAAGATAATAAGCTATCTCAAACCTTTGCACGGAATAATATATGTCTTTCTCACAATCAAGGTTGTAAGAGTTTATAATAATAAAATAAGAAATACCTATTCAAACATAGAACGTATCAATCTTAACTGGCTTCGTCATTTAACTGTGGGATTAATTTTTGTTTGGGGAGTTGTAGTGATAAGCTACATTGTAAATATATTTTTCGGGAAAAACATAAAAATGGATTATTTGATTTACACAGCGGCAACAGTTTTGATTTATTCAATTGGATATTTAAGCCTGCGTCAACCGCAAATATTTGATAGTTTAATTCAAAAACCTGATGAACAACAATCGGCAGAAACAAAAACAAAACCGGCTGAAAGGACAAGCTATCAGAAGTCTGGTCTTACAAACGAAGAAGCAAGTGATTATTTGAATAATCTGCTCAAAATAATGGAAACTGATAAACCGTATTTAAATAGTGAGCTTACTTTACGGCAGTTGGCTGATAAATTATCAATGTCAACACACAATCTTTCAGAAATTTTAAACACCAGACTTAAAAAAAACTTTTACGATTTTATTAATCATTACAGAGTGGAAGAAGTAAAACGAAGATTAGCAGAAAAAGAATCGGATAATTTCAGTCTTATTGCTATTGCATTTGATGCCGGGTTTAATTCTAAATCAGCATTTAATACAATCTTTAAGAAGCATACAGGCACAACACCATCACAATTCAAAAGACAGATATCCTGATGTTTTGAATTTTATTTGATAGCGCTATCATTCTAATAATAAGAACAGTAAACCCAAAAGCGCAATCGTTACTGAAACCACACTAATAATAATTGCTGTCTTTTCTCTTAACATTTCACTTCTATTATTTTTTATTATGCCAAAGATTGGCAGAGTTTTACATTCCCCGCCAATCATAAGTATGTAATGGAATCATCCTGCAAGATTAAAATCTGAATTTAATGCTAAGGTCTGTTGACCAGCCGCTGAAACTATTATCAGAAAAATCCGCATACTTTACTCCTGCAGCAAAACGATAGTCAGCAGATGCACCCAAACCGAACCATTCTGTAATCATATAATTAACAGAAACTCCCGGTTCCATAATGAAGAAATAATCGTTACCGCCCAAATTTTTATAATCAACACGACCAGCACCAATCATCATCATTCCTGTGAATGAAAAACTTTTCGATATATTATATTTATAAGAAGCTTCAACACCACCGTAGCCAAAGTGAAGTGTATCTCTTCCGTCCTGATTAATATATGAGCCGCCTAAGTGGTTAGGGATCATTCCCAGAGCAGCTAATCCAATACTAACATTTGGGTTGATATTATAACCGGCTTTCATTCCACCGAAGAGTCCCCAATTGCCGTTAAGTGCAGCAGTTTTACCAACAAGATCAACATAAAATTGATTATGATTGATATTTCCTGTATGTGTTAGTGATAAATCCTGTGCGGATATCTGAGCAGTTATGAAGAATACAAAAACTGCGATGATCAAATTTTTCATTTTTTTACTCCTTTTTGTTATGATTAAAAAAAATTGACGGGACAAATTTGCTGCAGATTGAACGCGGATTCGCTTAAGCCGATGGGTTAGCACCAAATATTTATGAAAATGAAGTTTATACCAATGGGATTGAACTCATAGTAGTTTTATTATTTATAGAATTAGGATGTTATAAAGGAAATAACATAATTAAAAAGACACATACTTTTTTAAGAAAGCTGAACATCTTTGAATTCGTGGCAGTAATTAAAAATTTATAAACCGGCAAATCCTTTTCATTATCAATTGGTTGATAATTATGAAAGCAGAATCAAACAAGACGGTTCAGAGTGCTCAATAATTGCCCAGCAACAAATCAAATATTTTTTCAAAGACTTGCAAGTAAATTAAAATATTCTTTCATTGTGATGCAGTTAATATGAAAAATAGAATCTGTGGTTAGCATTCAACATCATACAGTCATCAATTCAAAAAAAAATTAGGAGAGATAAAAATGGAACAGACAACTCAAGCAATAACCTCAATGCCAAGAATCGGCGATAAAGCACCTTCATTTAAAGCAGTTACTACACAAGGAGATATCAATTTTCCGGCAGATTATTCCGGCAAATGGGTAATCTTATTCAGTCATCCCGCTGACTTTACTCCTGTTTGCACATCGGAGTTTATGACTTTTGCAACAATGGAAAAACAATTCAATGAAGCAAACTGCGAACTTGTCGGACTTTCAGTTGATGGTCTTTACAGTCACATTGCCTGGCTAAGAACTATTAAAGAAAAAATTGAATACAAAGGAATGAAAGATGTTGAAGTAACATTTCCTTTGATTGAAGATATTACAATGGAAGTTGCAAAAAAATATGGAATGCTTCAACCCGGAGAAAGCTCAACAAAAGCAGTGCGTGCTGTGTTTTTTGTTGATCCGAAAGGAATAATCAGAACAATTATTTATTATCCTTTAAGTCTCGGCAGAAATTTTGATGAGCTGTACAGAGTATTAATTGCATTACAGACTGCAGATGAGTTTGGTATTGCTACTCCTGCTGACTGGAGACCGGGTGATGATGTGATTATTCCTACCGCAGGTTCCTGCGGCACTGCAAAAGACAGAATGGATGGGAAAGAAAAAGATGTTAAGTGTCATGATTGGTTCTTCTGTACCAAACCCATCGCAAAAGAGGAAGTATTGAAGAAAGTATTAAGGAAGAAATAATTCGTAAAAAAGATATGTTAAGCCCCGAAATATTTATTGGGGCTTTCTTATTTTTAAACGGTTATCTTTGAGAGGAAACTAATCAAACAATCTGTAAAAAGGATTAAGATGATTGAAGGAATTAAATCATCAGTTGTAAGAGATTTGGATAAGTTAAAAAGAGAGATATCTTCTTACAAAAATTCTGAGAACATCTGGAAAAAAGAGGATGATGGTTCTTATTCGGCTGGTAATTTGTGTTTGCATCTTCTTGGAAATCTTAACCATTTTATCGGTGCTGTAATTGGAAAAACCGGTTATGTAAGGAATCGTGATTTAGAGCTTTCACAAAAAGGCATTTCAATTAATGAGCTAGTCAAACAGATTGATGAAACAGTTGTTGTAGTTGAAAAAACATTGGATAGTATTACTGATGATATACTTAATCAGTATTACCCGTTACTTTTTAATGATCAGAAAATTACAAATTGTCAGATGTTAATTAATACAATGTGCTATCTCAATTACCATTTAGGACAAATTAACTTCCACAGGAAGTTGTTTGATAAATAATTTTAAGAAAGAGGATTAAATGTTTATTGGTCATTTTGGTGTCGGATTTGCAGGAAAGAAATTCAGTAAGTCAGCTTCTCTCGGAACTTACTTTATGGCTGCTCAGTGGATAGACCTTGTTTGGCCAATTTTTCTTCTGCTTGGAATTGAACAAGTGGAAATTGAGCCCGGTATTTCAGCAGTTACTCCACTTAATTTTGTTTACTATCCATTCACTCACAGTCTGCTTGCTGCCGTAATTTGGGGAATATTATTCGGAGCTGTTTATTACTTCATCAAAAAGAATTTAAAAACTTCAGTTTTACTTGGACTGTTTGTATTAAGTCATTGGTTTTTAGACCTATTAGTACATATTCCGGATCTGCCGATTTTAATCGGTAACGGAACTAAGGTCGGATTCGGTTTATGGAATAGTCTTACCGCAACTTTGATTGTTGAGGGATTAATTTTTATCGCAGGAATTTATTTTTATTTCAGGGCAACTAAGACTAAAAACAAAACCGGAACTTATTCATTGATCGGACTGATAATTTTTCTTGTTCTGATTTATACTTCAAATCTTTTTAGTCCACCTCCGGATTCAGTACAAGCTATCGCAATTGTTGGCAATGCACAATGGTTAATTATTCTTTGGGGCTATTGGATTGACAGGAACAGACACATTACGATTAGTGATAAAACATAGCATTGAATTTGCCCGCTTTCTTCTCAATATTTAAATAAAAAATATTGAGGATTTCATGAAAAATTTAATTCTCTTGTTATCATCTTTTTCTCTTTTGATTTTTTATTCCTGCGAAGATGATTCCGACCTAAATTCTTTTCCAAAATCGTACAAATACACCGGCTATGATAGTTCCTGGAACAAAATTATTGAAGGATATTTGTGGATTGAAACTATTGATTCAATCGAAGTAAAGGGTGGTTGGCGTTTTCATCTTGTTTCCAATTGCGAAAACATTGGACCTCAAATTGGACACGGTAGCTTCAAAGGAACAACAAATATGCTCGGAATTTTATCGCTAAATCTCAATCCTGGGATGATTGATAATAATGTATTACTTAGTTGTTCAATGCAACTTCCATACAGAATTGATGGAATGTGGAGTTATACTGGTATTCAAGGTGTAATAAACTGGGGAAGATTTGAAGGAGAACAATTACGATAAAAAATTAATTGTAAGCAATCATCAAATCTGAGCCGAAGGAAGTATTCTTTCTTTCAATCTTTGAAAGTCCGGCTGATTCAAACCACTCTCTGATTTCTTTTTCGGTATAAGTATCACCATTTGCAGTTCCAACCAGCATATTTAGTGCAAACAATGTTCCGTAATAAGGTTTTGTTCTATCTTCACTCATAATAAAATCATTAATTACCAGCACTCCATTATTATTCAGCATATCAGCACATTTACTTATCAGCATTTTATTTTGTTCATAACTGTTTATATGTATAATCGCTGATAAAAGAATCAGATCATATTTACTTTTGAAATCTATAGAAAAATAGCTGCCCTCAACAAAGCTGAAATTATTAATCAATCCTTCTGCTGCAACATATTTTTTTGTTATCGGTATTACTTGCGGTAAATCAAGAACAGTTGCTTTAATTGATGGGTTCTTTTTCACTATCTCTATTGAAAATGCAGCGGAACCGCCGCCTACATCAAGCATTGTTTTTATATTTGAAAGATCAATCATCATTGCCATAATCTTTCCCTGATTAACTCCGCGGTAGTGCATTGCTTCGATAAATGACTCGGTCCAGTTATGTTTTTCCTCCGTAGTCTGTTCGCGCTTTAGTGAAACACCTGTTTTTACTGACTCTGTAAGATTACTCCAGGAATTCCAAAGATGATTTGTATGAAATAGATTTCCCATAAAATCGGGTTTATCTTTAACGAGATATTTTGATGCCAAATCAGAGTTGTAGAACTTTCCCTTAACTTTTTTCAATAATCCCATAGCACATAAAGCATTAAGCAATCTATCGGTTGCTCTTATATCAGTATTTATTTTATTGGAGATTTCTTCCGCAGGAATTAAATGTTTATCTATTACCGAAAATATATTTAACTCAATTGCGGAAAGTAATATGCGGCTTTCACGAAATGCGTTGGCTATTTCACGTATATCGTCAGATGATTTTATCTCTTTCATTTTTTTGTCCGGTTATTAAAGAGAAAAATATTAAACTATGTAAAGATAGCTTTATCTTACGACATTAGGATAGAGTCTGGCAGCTATTGCAGTTAAAAAAATCATTGACAAGGTTAGTGCAAAGAAATCAAAACCTATTCCATAAACACTTTGTCCGCCATTAATCATAAAAGCTCTTAGAGCATCAACTTCATAAGTAAGCGGATTGATATGAGCAAGTGCCTTTAACCATTCGGGCATAATATCAATCGGATAGATCGCATTGCTTGCAAAGAATAAAGGCATTGTCAATACCTGACCTATTCCCATAAACCTTTCGCGTGTTTTTACAATACTGGCAATGATTAATGAAAAGGTAGAAAATAAAGATGCGCTGATTATAACTATAAGCAATATCCCTATTAAATTTATTGGCTGCCAGGATAAATCAACTTTTAGTAAGAGTGAGAGAATATAAATAATAACTGCCTGAGATATTGCTCTTATACCCGCCGACAGTGCTTTCCCTAAAACAAGTGCTGTCCGTGGTGTTGGGCTAACAAGCAGCTTATGAACAATTCCGAGGTCTCTTTCCCATATTATTGCAATGCCATAAAAGATTGCAACAAACAAAACACTTTGTGCAAGGATACCGGGAGCCATAAAATCCATATAAGTTAAATTTCCGGTTGGTATTGCTCTTACACGGGTAAATACTTCACCAAAAACCAGCATCCATAAAGCAGGTTGAGCAGCTCTGGTAAATAGTTCGGTTGGGTCATGCTTTAGTTTTCTTACTTCTAATTCAGCTATAACAAGAATCTTGTTAATTAAGTTTATTGCCCGCTTAAAAAGATTATACTTACTTATAGTCCTGTAATTATCCAAGTCTGCTTGCTGTGTGCCGCGTTCTTGATACATCTTTAAAATTTCCTGTTGTTTCTTCTGATTCAATTAATTTACCAACATAAAACTCATAGACTTCATTTAAACTTATCTCTTCATTACCAACAGATTTTTTTAACTCTAATGGTGAGCCGATTGCTGCAATATTTCCTTTATTTAAAATTGCAACCCGATTGCAAATTGCATCAGCTTCTTCCATGTAATGGGTAGTTAATAAAATGGTTGTGCCGTTATGCGAAAGCTGTTTTACATAATCCCAAACACCTTCTCTTGCTAAAGGATCTAATCCAACAGTAGGCTCATCCAAAAATAGAATCAATGGATGATGAATAACAGCCTGAGCAATTTCTAACCGTCTGATCATTCCGCCCGAATACTGCTTTACAAGTTTGTTGGCGGATTCTGAAAGCCCCATAAAATGAAGTGAATCTCGTATCCGTTTTTCTCTATCTTCAGAAGGTATATCATAAAGCTTTGCGAAGACAAGCAGATTTTCGTAACCGGTTAGACTTCCGTCTGCAGAAAGTAATTGCGGCACATAACCGATTAATCTTCTGACTTTAGCAGCATCTTTAATAACACTGAATCCGCCTATATTAGCACTGCCCGAGGTCGGCGGCAGAAGTGTTGATAAAATTTTTATTGTGGTTGTTTTGCCGGCACCGTTTGGACCGACAAGTCCGAATATTTCTCCCTTCTCAACCGAAAAGGAAATTGAATTGACAGCAGTAAAATCCTTAAATTTTTTTGTTAAGTTTTTTACTTCAAGAATGTTACTCATTGTGATTACAAAGATTTAAATAAGTTGATTTTGTTATATAATTTTCAATGTACGAATAGTAAAAATTTATCCGGTATTCTAATTAATTTAACTTTTAAAATTTGTGATTAATGATTCAATACCATAGTTATAAGAATTAGGGAGATATTGCTGAAAAGATATGAAAGGAAAACTTTGTTTAAGTTTGGCTGGACAGAAAAAATCCTTAAATGAAAACATAAATAATTGAATTTTTATGGATAAAAAATATAAACCGATAGCTTGCGGACTTTATGATGAACTTGAGCTTCGTGCACTTAGAAAGCAAAGAGTAAAAATTATTTTTTTAAATGCTAAAGATGACAATGAGTTGATTGAATGTATTATTACAGATCTGTTTTCTAAAGACAATACCGAATATCTTAAAACAGATAACGGAAGAATAATCAGGCTGGATAACATTATTGAAATGGATAATATAATTTTTAATAAAAACTGCTGAGGAAAATTTATGAACTCTTACTTAAACGTTCTTTTTTATCACATGTTGTGGGCTGATGCCGAGATCTGGAAAAAGGTTTTACTTCTTAAGGCGGCGCAGGATGATGATAAAATTAAAAAGCTGATTTATCATCTTCATCAGGTACAATATGCATTTTATTTTTTATGGAATGATGCTCCAATCAAGATTGCCAAAGCAGAGGAGTTTAATGATCTGAAGTCAATTGCAAAGTGGGGATTTGAATATCAGCAGAGACTTATTGAGTTTATCAATTCAGATAAAACAAATAATTTAGAGAATGAAATAAAGATTCCGTGGTCAGTTTTTGTGGAAAGAATAACAGGAAAAAAAGTTGTTCCGGCAACACTGGATGAAACTATGCTGCAGGTAGTTTCTCACAGTTCATATCATCGGGGGCAGATAAATTTAAGATTCAGGGAACTTGGAGGTGAACCTGCAGTCGTGGATTTAATATTCTGGATATGGCTTGGTAAGCCTACAACAGATTGGGGAGATATATTAAGATGAAATTTTATATAATATTATTAAGCATTTCGTTTTTTCTTTTAACTGAAAATCTCTCCCCTCAGCAGGTTAAAGTTCCGGATTATTATAAAGTAGATGAAGAATTTTCTAAAGAGCTTTACCGGATTATTTCAGAGCTTGATCTGGCACGTGATTTTGATGTTGGCGAAGATGGAATTGAACAAATCTCATTTGCAGTCATTGATTTGACTTCTGATGAACCGATACTTGGCGGAGTTAATTTTGAAAATTTTATTTATCCGGCATCCGTTTACAAAATGTATGTTGCTGCCGAAGTCTTACATCAGATATCAGAAGGGAAGTATTCTCTTTATGAATCCTATGTTACAGGCAATCCGAATATGGTTGATAAAACCAGAGAAATCAAAACCGATCCCAGACCATTACTGAAAGAAGGAGATACTGTTAATGTAAATTATCTTCTGGATTTAATGATTACACGCAGCGATAACTCAGCATCAAATTGTCTGATTGATATTGCACAGAGAAAAAACATTGACAGTCTTTTGCATTTATACAGCTGGTATGGGAGCGAAGTAACAAGAAAATTTTTAAAGAGGAAATTTGAAGATCCCGGTTATGAAAATGTAAGAGGAACAGAAACCTGTGCTTTACATGCCGCTGATTTTATGTATAAAATTTATACCAACTCTCTTGTTAACGAGTGGGTTAGCCTGCAATTAAAAACATTATTGGGAAGGCAGCTTGACAAATCAAAACTTGCCCAAGGATTACCAAGCAGCGCAATGTTCTATCATAAAACAGGGTGGTTTGCCTACTGGACAAATGATGTTGGAATTGTCGTTGCTGGAAAGGTTAAATATATAATTTCATGCTTTATACCGATTGAAGAAGAAATGGCTCTGCCAAAGTTTAAACTGCTTTCGGAAAAAGTTTATGAATTGATAAAGAGCAGGGTGAAATAAAAAATCACAAGTGTAAAAAGCACGATAATATTGGCTGCAAATCACTTTAATTTTATTTCATTGATTTTACTGTTGCGGCAATTCCATCTTTATAATCAGTGGGAATAAAATTAAATGCCTTTTCGAACTTTGAACTATCAAACAAATAATCATATTCGTTTTGATATAACATTTCCACGCTTTCTCTTATGACTGGTAAAAAATATCCAATCATTTGAAGCATCCATTTCTTTAATACGATATAATCTTGTTTTACACCAAGCTCCTTTGCAGCAAGCTCGATAAATTCTCTACCCGTTAATACATTTTTATTTGTTGGAAGATGCCATATTTGATTATAAGCAGAGCTTGTATTTCCTAAAATAGCTGTTGCTTTTACGGCATCAGGTGTGAAAGTCATAGAGTGTTTTTTTTCTGCATCAACAAACCATTGAGCTTTTTTTCCCTTTATCAGATTATTGAACACAGTTACGGTAACAAAACTTAACGGAGTATTTGGTCCATAGAAATCAGCTGCCCTTGCAATAATAGCATCAAAACCTCCTTTATCAACCTCACTCATAAGCATTTGTGCAATCTTAGCACGCACTTCTCCCTTTTTACTTATTGGATTAACCCGGGTATCTTCTTTTATCCAGCCCTTTACCAAACCATAGCAGTATATGTTATCAAAAAAAACCAACTTTGCTTTATGTTCTTTACAAGCATTGATAACATTGCTCATTATTAAAGGCCACTTTTCTTTCCAGACACTTGTTTTGTACTGCAATCCAATAGTAAGATAAACAACATCAGAACCCTCAACGGCAGAAAAAGTCTGCTGAGCATCCGTCAGATCCGCGGTTACAAGTTGATCAGTTGAATTTACTTGTTTTGGATTTCTGCTTACTAATCTGATTTTGTCTGTGTATTGTGTCAGGGATTTTGCAAGTCCCGTTCCGATTACACCAGTTGAGCCTAAAATTGTTTGCATAAAAATTCAATATTCATTTGCGCAAATATTTGTTTTAAAATTGTATCTGGTTTTAATTTATATCACAAAAACAATTCTTTGTGAGAATTATCTCATTAGTAATAGGGGTAATCAGAAGGTAAATTATCTCAACATTTAATAATTGCTGAAAAACAAAGATTAAGCAGTTAGTTCAGAGTTATGTGTTAAATGTTTTAATCATTTGAACCAGATCAGTTAATAAAGAATTTGATGTCTATTGAATACTCCGTAAGTTTTGTTGATTTTTGATGCGTAAATTTTTAGAATAAGAAATGATAACACTAGTGGATTACGGTGATGTTTGCATTGATAGGGTTGCAGCATCCTTAAAACAGATTACCGATGATTTCAGAGTTTCAAAAAAAGAGACTGATATCTGTAATTCTGATAAAATTATTTTAGCCGGATGCGGCAGCGCAGTAACTGTTATGCGGAAAATTCAGTTGCTTAATCTTTATTCTGTGCTTCGGGTTGTCAAAAAACCTATACTGGGGATCGGGCTTGGAATGCAGTTAATGTCTGATTATTCTGATGAAGGAAATTTCCCGTGTCTCGGATTCTTTCCCGGAACAGCAATTAAATTTGATCAGTCGATAGATGAAAACTATTATAAGGGACTGCAGAATATCCGTATTTGCAAAACAAGTGTTTTGTTTAATGGAGTAAGCGGGCAGTCAGAGTTTTATTTTAATAATTCATTTTACCTGCCTAAAAGTGATTTATCAACTGCAACTTATTTTGATAAAAATAACTGCTGCGCTTCGATTGAAAATGGAAATGCTTATGCAGTGCAGTTTCATCCCGAAATGTCCGGCGATGCAGGTTTGAAGATCTTACAAAATTTTATTGAGATATAAATGACAAATCACGATAACAGTAACAATACAAACTCGGTTTTTGAAACAGAGATCATTGTTCGTCCCGATGATATTGATATGAACAATCATGTTCACAACTCTAAATATCTTGATTACATTCAAACCGCAAGATTTATTCAGATGCGTGATTGTTATAAGGTTCCTATGGAGGAATATTTTGAAAGGGGATTTACCTGGTTCGCAAGCGAAGTCCAATTGAAATATAAAAGGGAAATGAAGTTTGGTGATATTGCGGTGGTTAAAACTCAGGTTGATCAATGGAGCGGCGCACAGGTTACTATAAATGTCTGGGTCTTCAATAAATCCACCAATAAAGTTTGTGTTGAAGGAAAAATACTTTACACCCTTGTTTCAATATCTTCCGGAAGACCGGCAAGGATTCCCGAAGACATTATTGAGAGACATAGAATTTAATTACAAATAATTTTCGGACTAAAAATCCTTGACTATAAAATCTTCGTCAAACAGATCTTTTTTAATAAAGAACTCATAGAAATTATTCTGCTTGTTTACAGGTTTGGGCGGAATGGAAAACGAAGCGATATATTTTCCAATCAGATTATTTGAGTAAAGATTATAAACAGATATTTCGTTTGGATTAGCTATGATTAAATATTTTTCTGACTGATATGCTCTTTCCGGAAGATGTTCTGCAAATAATTTACTTTTATAATCAGAAAATTTATTTGATGATCTGATTAGCAAAGTATCTTTTATTCTGAATAAATATTCTTCATCGTTTTTATAAATCTCAAATTCTTCTTTCTTTATTACGGGCTCAAAATTTTTAATATCAGAATTTTCTGCAGTCTTAACCGGATTCTTATTCAGTAATGAATCAAGATATAAATTCCATTTTTCCTGTGCGGGTAAATTATTTTTATCTATTGTTTCAATCTTATTTAAATCGTTACTTGTAGAGTATTGCTTATAAAGATCAACAAACTTTTCTATTCCGATTTGTTTAATCAGGAAATCAGTATAAAGCCCTGAAACCGGATATGAAATTGAAGCATCTGTATTTAGAAAATATTTTCTGCTCAGCAGCTCAGGATAATCTGCAAAATCTGATTTTACGATAAAGACCCCGGTTTCTAAAACAGTATTTGCGGCTAATCCGCCGCGCCCTCCAAACGCAACAGCCAAGCCTTCCTGAAGAAAGGGATGAGTATATAGCGGCAATTCTTTTAATTTAAAATTGATAAGAAAATGTTCAATTTCGTGATAATGAGTGTTGTAGGTAGTTACAATATAGTCCTGTGCAAGAATGTACATCCCACGGGTAACAAATCCGGTTACTCTTTGAATTTCGTTTTGGTCTTTGCATAAAAAATAACAAATCTTCTTTTGTTTGATTTGATTGATCTGCTCGTCAGAAAATTTCATAAGGCTAAACATTCTGCTGACGAATGATTCAAGCTGATTAATCGAGTAATTATTAAATAAAGTTTCATCGCTGATGTAAAATTTAAAATGATCAGATTCTTTTGTCCGCCAATTTCGTGAATAAAAGAAAGGTTTTGAAACGATAGATGAATCCTTCAGATAGTATTCTTTTAAAATATTTTCAGAAGGGATGGAAATTGTTAACAGACAGTAATCATCTTCTACTAATTCTGTTTTAAAATCAAACTTTAGGTTTGTATCTATCTTTGGAAATTCATTTGCGATGAAAAATTTATTCTTTACATCTTTATATGTAATCCCGAATCTGTTTGCTGTTTCAAACTCCTGAGACAAAATATATTTAGTAATCTCCGGTGAGTTTGAGACAAGAAAATTAGCAATGGCTCTCAATCTTTCATCAGAAATACTTTGAGCTGAAATAATTACTGAAAGGATCAAACAAAGAAAAATAGTTTTCATAACCGGCTTTTATAATTGATAATGAAAACTTAAAATTAATTACCGATTAAAAATACCCTAAAAAAATCCTAACTGTTCTTTGAACTCTTCGTAGATCCGGTCGTTTTTGGGAAGCGCACCTTCAAGTTTGCAGATTTCATTTGCAAACTCATTTGCAAGTTTGTTAATGAATGTGTTTTCCTGTCCTTGAAGATATCCGATACACAGTATAGCAGAAAAAGCATCACCGGCACCGGTTGTATCAATAACTTTTACATCAACACTTGAGTAATCAAATCTTTTACCATTTTCAAAAATAGAAGAGCCGTTTTTCCCTCTCGTTACAGCAATCATATTGATTCCAAACTTTTCCATCAGTTCGTATGCAGCTTTTTCCGTGTTGTAATCAGATTGTAAAAACAAATCATTAAGTATGTGCATTTCCTGATAATTTACTTTTATGAAATCTGCTGCCATCAATGTAGATGTTAAAATATCTTCGTCGTAAAAGTTCTCGCGCAGGTTGAGATCAGCAAAATATTTCACTCCTCTGTTAAACAGAGATTGAATAGTATTTCTGGAAATTTCAGACCGTTGTGCAAGCGTTCCAAAATAAAGACAATCAGTTTCCGAGTTTATCAGATTTTCATTTTCTTCATTAAGCTCTATGTAATCGAAAGCTGAATCAGAATCTATATTAAACTTAGGCTCACCATCTTGATTAAGCTGAACATTTGCTTTGCCGGTAGAACGGAGATTGTCTTGTTGAATATAGTCAAGTGAAATTTGAGCAAGCTTTAATTCACTGGCTGCTTTATTACCTAAAACATCCTTACCAACGCGGCTGATAATATTTCCGCTATCGGTTAGTTTTTTTATATGGTAAATAAAATTAAGCGGGGCGCCGCCAAGCTTCTTGTGGCTAGGGTAGATATCAAATAGTATCTCTCCAATAGAAGTTATATTCATAAAATGGAAATTATTGTATCCTATAATTTGTTTAACTGTTACTAATTAATATGATAACTAAAAAAATATTTATCAACATAAAACTTTACAAAAAATAAATAATCCCAAGAATAATGCCTGAGATTATTTTTGCAAATATTAAAAATATTTCCTTAAACAGGCAATTTTTAGTAAGTTCTCAGGTAACTTCTTCCTTTTTATAATAATCTATACAAACGCAATAACAACCTGTCTTGTTAGACAAAACTGAAGATTTGTTAATATATAAATCAATAAAATAAAATATTTTACCGCTTAAAATTCTTAGCAGCTCCGAATGTTGTATTTTTACTAACAGCTTAACACGAATTTTTTTAAGGAAGCATCAAATGCAGAAGACCGACTACTCTATAATTGCCCAAACATACAACAATCGATATAAAGAAGATTATTTGCCCAATATTGAAAAGTTATTGGAACAAATAATCATAAAGAACGAATACAAGGCAGTTCTGGAAGCCGGATGCGGAACAGGGAAGTGGATAAAATCTTTCAAAGAATTAAATCTTAAGGTGTTTGGTTTGGATTATTCCAAAGAGATGTTGAAAATTTTTAAGAAGGAAGATTCAAATGCTCAAATAATTAATGCTGATGCCTGCAGCATTCCGTTGAAAAGCGATTCTGTTGATTTAATTTTTTGTGTTAATGCAATTCATCATTTTCCGGATAAGAAGAAGTTTATTGCTGAATGTAAAAGAACATTGAAGCAAAGCGGAACGATTGCTGTGTTTGGGGTTGATCCGCATATAGATAATGAATGGTATGTTTATGATTATTTTGAAAATGTATATAAGAATGATTTAATGAGATTCGTTTCGGTAGATTTAATTAAAACATTTTTGAATGAAGCTGGTTTTAATGAAATTAATCTAAGTATAGCAGAAAAAGTTTTTAACGAACGAATTGGAGATGAAGTATTCAATGATCCGTTTTTGATAAAAAATCATAGCTCTCAGCTTGCAAATCTATCAGAACAAGAATATGAAAATGGAATTGAAAAAATAAAAACACAGATAAACAATAACCCAAATACAGTTTTTAAAACATCAATTAACTTTTATATTGTTGGTGCAAAAAAATAAAACAGAACACCATTGATAGCTATAAACATATTCATAATAATTAATTTCATAAAACAAGCAGAACAAATAATCCAATACCTCTGTTTGTGAAATAATGTCAAAACGCAAATACTTTATACGGGTTGGCTTTTTGCGGAAGTTCAGCGATTCTCCCGAGCTGCTGAAAGTGTATGAAAACAGAATAAGGTTTCAATGGATTATTTAATTCCTTCTCACAATTAAGAACATCTTTTATACTGCTTCTTTGATATGAAAAGCAGATGGATTTTGCGGTTTGTTTTCGTTGATATTTGAAGCAATATCGAGCCATTCTGAATGGAATATTATTTGACAATAACAATCGACAAAAAAAGCAGGCATCTTTTCTATGTTTGAATTTAAGTTTACCGATGAGCAGAATATGCTCCGAGAAATGGTTCGGGAATTTACCATTAACGAGATTAAACCAATAGCAGCTAAAATTGATGAAGAAGGATATATCCCTAAAGAGTTAATTCAAAAAATGGCTGAGCTTGGATTTTTAGGAGTATCCTTTCCCGAAGAATATGGCGGCGGCGGTTTTGGAGAAGTTGGTTATTGTTTAATGCAGGAAGAAATTGCCCGGGGTTGTATGAGTACTGCAACTTTTATTGGGGCACATCAGTCAATCGGAACAAATGCTATTTTTAATGGAGCGGATGAAGAACAAAGAAAAAAATATATTCCTCCTTTGGCATCCGGAGAAAAAATTGCAGCATTCGGTCTAACCGAAGCACAGGCTGGTTCTGATTCGTTTCATCTGAAGACAAAGGCTGAAATGAACGGAGATGAATGGATAATTAATGGCGAAAAATTATGGATAACAAACGGGGGTATCGCCGATGTTATTTCTCTGTTTGCAAGAACTGAAAAGGGAATTTCTTTGTTTTATGTGGAAACAAACACCCCGGGTTTTAAAGCAGGACCACCGGAAAAGAAAATGGGAATAAGGGGCAGTGTAACAAATGCTTTAAGTTTTGAAGATATGCATATACCAAAAGAAAATTTAATCGGGAAAGATGGTCGTGGTTTTATATATGCAATGAAAACTCTTGATGCCGGAAGATTAGGATTGGGTGCCGCCTGTCTTGGAGTTTCAAAAGAGCTGCTTGAATTATCTACAAAATATGCAAAAGAGAGAATTCAGTTTGATCAGCCAATTGCACAGTTTCAGGCAATACAATTTATGCTTGCTGAAATGGCGGTTATGATTTACAATATGGAATCCATCGTTTATAGAACTGCTGTTGATTATGATTTGAAGAAAGATATTTCAAGACAATCAGCAATCGTTAAATATTATTGTTCGGAATCGCTGGATAAGATAGTAGATTTTGCAGTTCAGATTCATGGTGGTATGGGTTATTCACAAGAGCTTTCTATTGAAAGAACTTATCGTGATAGCCGTATTAACAGGATTTTTGAGGGAACGAATGAGATACAAAAAGGAATTATTGCAAGAGAATTAATTAAGAAAAACGGAAAAGTTTAATTGATTTAGTAATATCTGGAGAGAAGAAATGCCAGTAAAAAAAACAACAAAAAAGACTGCTGCAGTTAAAGCAAAATCAAAGCCTGCTAAGCTTTATTATTATCGGATCTTTTTTGATGATAATGAAAAGAAAAATTATATGAAAAGCGTGTTGACTCATAAGCAGGTGGAAAGATACCTTAATGCTTATAAGAAAACTCATCAGAAGTTCCTCAACTCAGAGTTTGTTGAATACCTGAAAAAATATGATAAAAAAACCGAGATGATTGAAATAAGCGATATATCGTACTAAAGTTACCGTATTCTCGCTTTACATTCCCGGCAGATTGTTTGTGCCTCCTTCAATCTGCCAGGGAATTTTTTTTGTTTTTAATTTTCACTCGTTCTTAATATATCTAAATTTGTTCAGCAAAAAATAATTTACTTTTTATCAATCTTTATAAAGGTTAAAAGTATGAAATCCTACTTATATATACTTACCGTATCAATTCTAATTTCAACTTCATTTATCACCGCACAAGAAAAAAACAAGGGAGTATTTACCGAGCCAAAGCCCGGATATTATTTTGAAGTTAGAAAAATGATAGACGAGTTTAACAATCCGCCCAAAGAAAAAAGGGAAATGTTTAGACTTGATTTCTCAGGGATTGATTTTCCCAAATCAAAAGAAGAGTTTAAGTATTACTGGCATTCTGATCCTGTTAATCAAGGTCAGACTGGTACCTGCTGGTCTTTTTCTACAACATCATTTTTTGAATCAGAGGTCTATCGTTTAACCGGAAAAAAAGTTACACTTTCCCAAATGTTTACTGCTTATTGGGAGTACGTTGAAAAAGTAACTGAATTTGTTCGCACCCGCGGTAAATCTCTTGTAGGCGAAGGTTCTGAAGCAAATGCTGTTACAAGAATATATAAAAAATATGGTACGGTACCACGGGAATCGTATTCCGGTTTGCTGCCAGAACAAAAAGCCTATGATCATAGTAAACTTATTAAAGAGATTAATGGATATTTAAATAGTGTTAAAGAATCAAATGCATGGGATGAGAATGAAGTTATTAGTGTAGTTAAATCAATTCTTAATTATTATATGACAGTACCTCCAACAGAAGTTGTTGTTGAAGGGAAAAAATATTCACCGAAAGAATATCTTTCAAATTATCTAAAATTAAATCCGGATGACTATGTTGATGTTCTGTCGTATATGCAGAAACCATACTGGCAGCAAGTTGAGTATCAGGTTCCTGACAACTGGTGGCACAGTAAAGATTACTACAATGTTCCGCTCGATGACTTTATGAAAATAATTAAAAACGCAATTAAGAATGGTTACACAATGTCAATTGGCGGGGATGTAAGCGAAGCAGGATACGATAGCTGGACAAAATCTGCTGTTGTTCCCACATTTGATATACCTTCAGAGTATATTGATGAGAATGCAAGACAATTCCGTTTCAGTAATGAAACAACAACTGATGATCACGGAATTCATTTAGTTGGCTATCAGGAAAAAAACGGAAACACATGGTTTTTAATAAAAGATTCCGGCTCAGGATCTTTTAATACTGGCGACAAAGGATATTATTTCTATCACGAAGATTATGTTAAGCTGAAGATAATGGATTTTATGGTTCATAAAGATGCGTTTAAAGATTATTTGTCAAAGTTTACTAAATAAATTGTTCGATGGTGCACTGATTCTTATGATTTATTATGATCTGCACCGATCATAATTAATCTTAATCATCTTAAAAATCAGTGTGCCATTATTATTATTAAATATTAATACCGCTGTTTTATATGTATGATTTTATTTTCAAACCTTTCAATGAAATGACCGAAGCCGATTATAAAACAATAGGCTTTAAATCCGGACTTGAAATACATCAGCAGCTTCTTACGGAAAAAAAACTTTTCTGCCGCTGCCCGGCTGGCAAGTACAGCAAGGAGTATGATGCCGAAATATTAAGACACATGCGTCCGACACTTTCTGAAATGGGAGTTTATGACGGCACAGCACTGATGGAATTTAAAACAAAAAAAAACATTATCTATCATATTAAACGGGAAACAGTTTGTACCTACGAGATGGATGATACTCCACCATTCTTAATAAATGAAGAAGCATTGGATATTGCGATCGGTATTGGGCTTCTTTATAACTGTAACACTGTAGATGAACTTCACATTGCAAGAAAACAATACCTGGATGGAAGCATACCAACAGGATTTCAGCGGACAGCAATTTATGCACTTGACGGATGGATTCCGTATAAGGATAGAAAAATCAAAATTGTTCAGATGTCGATAGAAGAAGATTCCTGCAGAGAAGTTTCTGATATTGGACACGAAAGAGTTTACCTGACTGACAGATTGGGAATGCCTTTGATTGAAACTGTTACAGAACCAGCAATGAAAACACCGCAGGAAGCTGCTGAGGTTGCCTGGCAATGCAGTAAGCTGGTAAGAAGCACTCACAAAGTACGCAGAGGAATGGGTGCTGCACGTGAGGATGTTAATGTAAGCGTGGAAGGAGGAACCCGTGTTGAAATTAAAGGGGTTTCGCAGATAAGTATGATTCCGGTTCTAACATACAACGAAGCAATGAGACAGTGGAATCTTTTAAGGTTAAGAGAGGAATTGAAAAAAAGAGGAATTACTAAAGAAACATTTAAAGCTGAAGATTTTGATGTTACTAATCTCTTAAAAAAAGTCAATTACGCTCCACTTAAAAATGCAGTTGATACTGGAATGAAAATTTGTGCAGTTGTGTTAAAGGGATTTAAGGATCTTCTGCATTGGCAGACACAAACTGATACTTATTTCTCAAAGGAAATTTCTGATCGTGTCAGGGTTATTGCTTGCTTAACAAACATTCCTAATATAATTCACTCCGATAGCAAAAGCGATACAATCACTTCTTCGGATTGGCAGAAGATAAAAAAGTTTGCAAATGCTAATGATGATGATACAATGGTAATAGTATGGGGCAGTAACGAAGATGCAAAAACAGCAGTTAATGAGATTATTATTCGCGCTAAAGAAGCCACAATCGGAATTCCATCTGAAACAAGACAGGCTTTAAGTGATGGAACAAACGGCTTTGAGAGAATTCTTCCGGGTGCCGATAGAATGTATCCCGATACAGATCTTCCCCCAAAGAAAATTACAAAGGAAAGACTGGAAAGAATTAAAGCATGGTTACCTGAACAGTTCTGGAAAAGAATTGAATGGTATAATAAACTCGGAATCCCAAAAGATATAATTGAAGAGCTATCAATTTCCCGGTATGCAGAGCTTTTTAAAAAAGCAGTAAATGAATGGAAGGTAAATCCAACAACCGCAGCAGTACTTCTTATTCAATATCCCAAGAGATTAAAAAAGACGGAATATTTAATTGAATGGCTTAACGAAGGTATGTTTGAGAGTGTTCTTAAAAATCTTGCTGATAATAAAATTCCCGTAGATAGTTTATTTACAACATTTAAAACTGTAGCTGAGCTTGGAACATTTACCGGTGAGGTGGTTCTTAATCCTGCAAGCGATAAAGAGATTGATGATGCAATTGTTAAAGCGCAAGCTGATTATAGTAAAATGAAAATTATCAATCCGGAAAAGAAAAATAAATTATTGATGGGAATGATAATGAAAAAACTTCGGGGTAAAGTTTCTGCAAAAGATATTGCTCAGCGAATCGGCTTTGCGAAGGGAGTTAAATGATGGATGAAATAAACTTAGAAGATTTTAAAGGATACCGCGGAGCTGCACTTAACACTCTGCATAAATTTAATTCTCCTGTTTGGAGTGATGTCGAAATAATAACTGAGGATGGAAACTATAAAGGACTTGTTCTGCCACGCTCTGAAACTGCTGATGAATTTCATATCGTTTTAAAAATGCCGATTGGTTATAACATCGGTATTGCAGCAGAAAAAATTAAAGAGATAAATATATTCGGAAGAAGAGAAGCTAAGTATAAAATTCCTGAAAAGGATTTTCCTTTTGATCCTAAAAAACCAAATGTAAAACTGCTTGGCACAGGCGGAACAATAGCATCACGATTGGATTACAGAACCGGTGCAGTTATTCCTGCGTTTTCTCCTGGCGAACTTTACGGTTCAGTTCCTGAACTTGCAGATATATGTAATCTGGATACAGAAAAACTTTATGGTGTTTTTAGTGAAAATATGGGACCCGAGCAATGGATTGGTCTGGCAGAAGCAATCGGAAGAGAAATTGAAAAAGGTGTTCAGGGAATTGTGATCGGGCACGGAACCGACACAATGCATCATACTGCTGCGGTTTTATCTTTTATGGTGCAGGATTCTCCGATTCCAATTGTTATGGTCGGTTCGCAAAGATCCAGCGACCGCCCGTCATCTGATGCAGCGTTGAATCTGATTCATTCTGTAACAACAGCTGCAAAAAGTGATATTGCAGAAGTAATGGTTTGTATGTTTGGTCCCACAAGCGATCTTTATGGATTGCTTCACCGCGGAACAAGGGTAAGAAAAATGCATTCAAGTTATCGCTCAACTTTTAGAACGATTGGTGATATTCCGATTGCAACTGTTAGCCGTGAAAAGATAACACCTCTCAGGGAGGATTATAAAAGGAGAAGAAACGATAAAAGTGTTAAAGTAAATGCAGTGTTTGATGACAGGGTTGCAATAGTTTACTATTATCCGAATATGAAACCCGATATGATCGATTCACTTATTGATAATGGTTATAAGGGGATTGTAATAGCAGGCACAGGACTTGGACATGTTAACAAGCCGCTTTATCCGGCATTGAAACGAGCTAAAGAAAATGGTGTTGCTGTTTATATGACTGTACAAACACTTTGGGGTTACGTGCAGATGTATGTTTATGATACCGGAAGGGATATGATGGAGCTGGGTGTTATTCCTGCAGCAAACATGCTGCCCGAGGTTGCATTTGTAAAACTCGGCTGGGCATTAGGGCAAACAGACGATCTGCAAAAAGTTAAAGAAATAATGTTAACACCTATTGCCGGGGAAATAACCGAACGTGAACCGAGCAATGGTTATTTAATATATCAGGGCGGATTGCCTGAAGTTGAAGATTTTATTAAGCAGTATAGAAAATAAAAATTATCTCTGCGGCTTTGCGTCTCTGCGTGAAAGAATTTTTTCTCGCAAAGACGCTAAGACGCGAAGCCAGAATTACATTTCCTTAAAAGTTACTCCTGATGGTAATTCAAACATTTTAGGATCAACAGATGTTTCCTCTATTTTGGTTGCTTCGATAATCATATCCTTACCGCTAAAATTAGTAATTGATTTTACCATAATATTTTTCCAAATCCAGGTTGTAATTGGTGTGCTGCCAAACTCAGCGCTGTACTTTTTACACTCCTTTCCGTCAATGGTTTCAGAACCTAGTTCTTTTACTTTATATTTTTCCATCAAACTTTTGTCTGCCTTGGAATAATCAAAATCATTTGTGAACCATTTTGTTTTTATACCTTCGGTTTTGTCATCCTCAAACTTATAATTGAAGCCATCAATTCTTATCTCAGTAGTTTTTGATTTAGCGATACCAAGATCGATAGAAGTTATAAAAACTTCCTTTGCGCCGTAGTCATCAAAATACAATTCCTGCTTTGCACCCATTGGTGCATTGTAAAGAATTACACCTGATTTAATCTCATATCTTTGTTTAACAACGGGTTTTGGAGCTTCTTGATTTATGCTTGTTTGCTGATTACCGTCTTCCGGTTTAGATTCTTCCGTTTTAGAACAAGCAATTATAAAAGCAAATGCGAGTAATGTAAAAAATAGTTTTTTCATGATGTACCTGAGCCTCTCCTGTTTGTTTGTAAATTGTTAATTATATATCAGTTTTAATCCCTATAGAACACGGATAACGCAGGTTTCGCGGGTCTTCGCGGATTTAATCTGTATTAATCCGCGCTATCCGTGTCATCAGCGTTCTATTGTCTATGGGTTCTTAACTCCTCGTTAGATGCCTGTACTTAATTCTATGCGGCTGATCAGCTTCCACACCCAATCTTTCTTTTCGTTTTTCTTCATACTCAGAGTAGTTGCCATCAAACCAAACAACTTTACTTTCACCCTCAAATGCTAAAATGTGTGTTGCAATTCTGTCCAAAAACCATCTGTCGTGACTAATAACAAGAACACACCCGGCAAACTTTTCAATTCCTTCCTCAAGCGCGCGCAAGGTATTAACATCAAGATCATTTGTTGGTTCATCAAGCAGAAGAACATTTGCACCTTGCTTTAACATCATTGCAAGATGGACGCGATTTCTTTCACCGCCAGAAAGCATACTTACTTTTTTCTGCTGATCAGCACCTGAAAAATTAAACTGAGCAACATAAGCTCGCGAATTAACCTGTCTGCTGCCGAGCATAATTGTATCTTCTTCGTTAGAGATTAATTGCCAGATACTTTTTCCCGGATCAAGTGCATCTCTTGATTGATCAACATAAGACATCTTTACAGTTGAGCCGATTTTAATATTTCCACTGTCCGGCTTTTCTGATCCGGTTATCATTTTAAACAAAGTAGTTTTACCGGCACCATTTGGTCCGATAATTCCAACAACTGCACCCGGCGGAATTGAAAAGGTAAGGTCTTCGATTAAAATATTATCTCCATAAGATTTTTTCAGACTTTCAATTTCGATCACAATATCGCCTAAGCGTTCTGCAACCGGAATGTAAAGCTCAAGCTCTTTTTGTCCTTTCTCTTTTTCTTCTTTAAGAAGATTATCGTAAGCTGTAATTCTTGATTTTGATTTAGCGTGACGCGCTTTTGGACTCATTCTTATCCAATCAAGTTCGCGTTGTAAAGTTTTTTGTCTCTGGCTTTCCTGTTTTTCTTCAACACGCAGCCGTTCTTGTTTCTGTTCTAGCCAGGATGAATAATTTCCCTTCCATGGAATTCCTTCGCCGCGGTCAAGCTCAAGAATCCATCCGGCAACATTATCAAGAAAATATCGATCGTGAGTTACTGCAATTACAGTTCCTTCATACTTTTGTAAATGCTGTTCAAGCCAGGCAACTGTTTCAGCGTCGAGATGATTTGTCGGTTCATCAAGTAAAAGTATATCAGGTTTTTGAAGAAGCAATCTGCAAAGTGCAACTCGTCTTCGTTCGCCGCCGGAAAGAACTTTACATAAAGTTTCAGAAGGAGGGCAGCGTAAAGCATCCATTGCCATCTCAAGCCTTGCGTCAAGGTCCCATCCTCCCATTGCTTCGAGTTTCTCCTGCACAGTGCCCTGCTTTTCAAGCAGCGCTGTAATTTCGTTATCATCCATCGGTTCAGCAAATTTTGCATTTATTTCATCATATTCTTTTAGCAAATCAACTACTAGCTGAACACCTTCCTGCACAATTTCCTTGACAGTTTTATTATCATCAAGCTGAGGCTCCTGTTCAAGATATCCGATAGTAAATCCGGGAGATACTACAGTTTCGCCATTAAAATTTTTGTCAACACCGGCAAGAATTTTTAACAGTGATGATTTACCCGATCCATTTAAGCCGATTACTCCAATCTTTGCACCGTAGAAGTATGAAAGGTAAATATCTTTTAATACAGGTTTGTTGTTATAAAATTTACTTACTCCCACCATTGAGTAAATAATTTTATTAGGTTCGCTGCTCATTTTGCTCCTTAGTGAGTAGTTAACCTTTAAGGCAAACTACACTTTTGCTTTTTTTTGATTTTGTAACATGTAAAAATAGGGAAAGTGTCTCTAATGTCATTCCCGCTCAAGCTGATATTTTTTATAGTTTAATTATTTTGTTGTTAAAGCGGCTGGATATTTTAAACTCCAGTTAAAAGATTATCTGGAAGCTAAAATATATTTTTGTTCAGATTCAGAAATATCTAATAACTTAAATATTAGTAAATCAAGTTCAGCGTTAGTTTTCCCCGACAAAATTATTTCATCTACAAGCTTAACAATTTTGTTGTAAATCTTTTCACTGAATATGGGCAAAGGCAGCTCTTCAAGATTTCCTCTCAAAACTTTTATTGTGTTGAATTTTTTAGAATAAATAAACTGATATAAAGAAGAATTAAAAAGCGCCAAAACAACTTTAACCGGATAGTTAGTAATTGTGGGAATAAGAATATTTGCGCTATTAAGAGTAAGCTTTTGCTTATCGTCATAGGCAAATACAAGTTTGTCAGATATAAATCTGTAAATCAATTTTTCTTTTGCCCTATATTTTTCAATCGGGGCAGTTTGCTGAAATTTTTCCGGCTCAAATAAAATAAAATCAGAAGCCTTGGAAAGAATGTATTTGTTTACTTCTTTACCCCTATATATTTCTTCATAACCATTATTTATGGAATCTTTAAGAAATTTTTTGTTATCTCCGGTAACAATCCCAAGCGCCCATTCAGCATTATTCTTTAATGTATGATGAGGTTTCCTATAAACCTTTTCGATTATTTGACTATCCTCATTATTTGTTTCAATATCAAAAATATAATCGGGATTTGTTCGAAAGCGCTGCTGATCTATGGTAAACGATATCTTATTAATAATTTGAACGGGATGATTTGTTGTGCTTTGTTTTTTTAAATCAAGTCTGATAACATTAGTAAATACATTGGTGAATGCACGACCTAACTTCTCAATTTTTAAAATAGTCGTATTATTTAAAATTTCCTTTCGAATATCACTATGAACTTTAATATTTAACATAGCCTCCGGAAGAACAAAAGATAGAACCCCATTCGGTTTAAGCAGTTCAATACTTTTAAATAAAAAATAAGAAAACGATTCTAATGAATAAATTTTGGGGTAAAGAGATTTTAACTTACCTATACTATCATTTGGAAAATGCAAGCCCCAGGGCGGATTTGTTATTATAATATCAAAGCGATCAAAAGAATCATTCTGATTAAAAGGAGAGCTGTTTTTAATTTCTAAAAGGGTATCAGCGTGAAAAACTTTAGGTTCAAATTCATAAGTCGGATATGCCATAATTAAATTTAATTTACAAATAAATACAGCTGCTCCATCAATATCGATTCCATAAATCTGTTCCGGGTTTTTAATAAAACCATTTAAACTCAATAGAAATTGACCCGTTCCACAGCATGGATCTAAAACAGCTGATACTTTTTTAACATACGCTTTAACAATATTATCAACAATATTTTTAGGTGTATAATATGATCCTTGCTTTGCTTTATCGCCTTCATATTTAATTGATTGATAAAGAAGTCCCAACACATCTCGTTGATTTGGAATATAATACTCTAAAAGTTTTTCATATAGTTTGTTTTTCGAAATAGAAATGAAGTTTGAACAGTAGTCCTTTAGAATATTTTGCAGATATGAATTTTTAAAATACTTTTTATTAAAACTTAATATTTTAGAAACATCGTTTGTGCGGATGAATTTTTCAGAAATCAATACATTTAGAGCAAGATAAAAAACAGCAGGCTCTAACTCTAAGGAATTAACCGAGACATAGTTGATGATTGCTGTTAACCACTCACTTGATTTATTAATTTCACCGTACTCTTTGGGAATAAATTTTTTAGCGGAACTTCTTTTGTTTGCGCGATTATTAAGTCTAAATATCTCACCGGATTTTATTTTAGCATGTAGTTTAAGAACATCTTCTTCAACAAAGAAAACCGAACCCTCTTCAAAAATTGGTTTTAATAAATCATGACGAACCCAATTTTTTATCGTGGCGTTAGATACACCGATTAAAGAAGCAGTTTTACTAATTGTTAAAAAATTTTTTTCAGGCTTCATTATCGGGATGACTCTAAAATATAATCTGTAATTTTATTTGGACTCATTAGATACTTGTTAAATCAAGAGATATTTTTGCTCGTAATTCCAATTTGATATTCAATACCATCATGATGCTTATGTGAAATATATGGATTCTTTCAGACTTCTTCAGCAGTTAAAACCCAATATCGAATTATATGCCTAAACACAAATTAAAATAATCACACGAATCCGGTTTTAATAATCTTGTAATAGACAGCAAGGGTTATGCAATTAAAAAATTCAAACTTCGGAAGTTTAGTATGACAAGGATTGATTTAAAAGAATTTCGTCTGATTATTTTTCAAACCGCAAAAATGTTTTTGTATTAAAAAAAGGATTTAAACCGCCAGATGATTTAAATCCTTTTAGTAAACAGAAACTATAATTACTTAATTAACTGCATTTTTTTAATTTCAGAAAAACCTTCCGTATCGATTTTATATAAATAAATTCCGCTTGAGAGATTTGCTGCATTAAAAGTAACATTATATTTACCCGCAGATTGCTGCTGGTTTACAAGCACAGCTGCTTCATTTCCAAGCACATCATAAACTTTAAGAGTTACGAAAGAGCTATTTGGAATAGTGTAACTAATTGTTGTAGATGGATTAAACGGATTTGGATAATTCTGCATCAGTTCAAATGCTGCTGGTGTAATTAGATCAGCGCTAAGAATAGCCGAGTACTTAAATGAGCCATCAAAATCAATTTGTTTAAGTCTATAATTATAAACTGCCGGCAACAGATTTTCATCAGTAAAATAATATTCAGTTGATCTGGTTGTTGTTCCATTTCCGCTAACTGTTCCAACCTTTTGCCATACTTCTGATGTTGAAGTTTTTCTTTCAATCTCAAACCCCTGATTATTAAGCTCGCTTTCTGTAACCCAATGAAGTGTTACATCAGAATTATTGACTGCACAGGTAAATGATGCAAGTTCAACAGGAACAACATCATCCAAATAAATTTTTATTATTTGTGATACTGCTCCGGCAACTATTACTTCGTTTGGTCCGCTAAATGCAACAGCCAGCATTTGAGCACCAAAAGGAAAGTTAGCTAAACCAACATTAAACTGCGTCCAGTTAGTGCCATTATCCGAAGTATGAAAAACTGAACCGCCATTTCCTACAACAACAATATCGTCAGCAGTCCTGAAAGCTACATCATATAATTTATCGGTTGTAAATAATGAAAAGTTCATATCGTTCCAGGTATCTCCACCATCGGTAGTCTTAAATACAAATGGAACAGAGCCAAAAAAGCCGGTTGGTCCAACCAATACTCCAACAGATTCATTGAACATTCTTAATCTTGAAGGAGGTGAATCGGGTAACAAAGGTACGATTGTCGTCCAGGTTGCACCGCCGTCAGTTGTTTTATATACATCATAACCAAGTACAAGAGCAGTAGTTGGACTAATCATATCCACAGCATTAAAATAATCGTAAGGTATTGCGCTGGTAATGCTTGTCCATGTAGTTCCGCCATTAGTTGTTTTCCAGGCTTCGCCGTCATTTCCCACAACCATTCCGTTTTGTGCATCATAAAAATCAACGCCATTAAATGCCTGGATTGTAGTAGCTCCCGAATAACGGGTCCAATTGTAACCTCCGTCAGTTGTTTTCCAGATACTTCCATTGCTTCCAACGGCATAACCTGTATTTTGATCAACCATTTTAATTGATCTCAAATCATCCTCTGGTGAAGTAAGTGAAAATGAAGTCCAGCTATTTCCCCCATTACTGGAAACAATAATCTGTTCTCCTATTTCGAAAGTTGATGAGCTACCAACAGCGATAATTTTACCGGATTGATCAGCATAAAGCCCTTGTATAAAATCAAACTTGCCCCTAACAGTTACTTGCTGCCAGTTTAATCCATTATTAGTTGACTTATAGAGTGCGCCCATATCTCCGGCTATAAAAACATTTGAACCAAGTACTGTTGCAGTTCTCATTATAACCGCTGGTCTTCCGCTTGGTAAATATTGTGAGGATGTAAATGTAGCACCGGCATTTGTGGAGAAATAAAATGTAGAATCATAAGCAAGAAAATATACATTTGGGCCTTGTGCAATAGTGCTGAAAAAAGCATCGTTGGGAAGAGCATTTAATGTAGTTATCAAATTCCAGCTAAATCCACCATCGGTAGTTTTGTATGCTGAACCCAGATCGCAGCCGGCATAACCAATAAGTGAATCAGCAAATCCTATTGAAAAAACTGAATATGAGCCAGCAGCAGAAGCAGTCCAGGAGCTGCCGCCATTTGTTGTAACATAAATATTACTTGAACCAGAATACTCACCAGCTAACACGATTCTTTGTTCACTAAATACTTTCATATCATAATAAAAAGCAGACGGGAGATTTGTAAACTTTGTCCAGGTATTACCACCATCTGTTGTTTTAGCGAATGCATTATCATAGCTGCCAAGAACAAAACCAGTATTCTCATTTAAAAAATGAATAGCCCTAAGCTCTGTGTATGGAAAATTACCAGATCCGACTTCTGTAAAAGTCTGACCGCCGTCTGTTGTTTTCATTACACCTTCATAACCGCAAATATATCCTAAATCCTGAGTAAGAAATGATGCAGCTCGTAAATCACCGGTTGTTGGGTTTGGTGATGGATTTGGAACACCAGCATTCGGATTAATTGTAAAAGTCTGTCCGCCGTCAGTTGATTTCATAAAATTTCCGGCAGTTCCTACTGCATAAATATTATTTGCATCCCAAACTTTTATCCAACCGACTGAAACACCAAAAGGTTTTGGATGTAACCATTCAAAATCAGGATTTGAGCCTTGTGCAAACAATAACTGTCCGCAAAAAGCTATCGTTAATAAAACAATTTTTTTCATGTTTTAGGTTTCCTTTCTTTATTATTATTGAAATAAGACTAATTACTTTTTAATACAGTCATTCTTTTTATTTTGCTAAACTTTTCAGTCTGTAACAGATATAAATATATTCCGTCAGGGTAATTTTCAGTTGAAACAGTAATCTCGTAAGTGCCCGGATTTTTAACTTCATTTAACATTACTTCCAATTCATCGCCATCTTCATTGAAAATTTTAAGCTGAACTGAAGATTTGTATGGAATACAATACTTTATTATCGTCTCGTTTTTCGCAGGGTCAGGATAATTTTGACTGAGATGAAAATCCAAAGGATTCAAATCTTCATTTAATAATGTTTTTTTCAGATCATTCATTCTGCTAAAAAAAATATACAATTAACCCATACTATTTATAAATAACTAAAAGTGTTATCTACCAGATTTGTGTTGAAATCTTACAAATTTGTCTTTCAGGTTAAAAAACTTAATTAACAGCAACATAATTCAGGATTTGGGAGGGTATTGAGAAGGTGGAACACCAAATTGTTTTTTGAAACATTCTGAGAAATAAGCGGGATTGTTAAACCCAACCTCCAAAGCAATCTCAGATAAATTGCCAAATTTTTTAATAATCATTTCAGCACTTTTATTCAGTCTTATTCGGCGGATAAGTTCAACGGGCGGCTCACCAATAAGCGAGACTAATTTTTTATGTAAAACTGACCGGCTGATTCCTATTATTGATGAAAGTGCTTCTACGCCAAAGCCGGAATCTGACAAATTTTCATTAATAGAATTATAAACATTTTGCAGAAATTTTTTATCAGTAGATGTAATAGATGATTCTTCAAATTCAATTAATCCGGTGGCTTTGAAATGATTATGCATTCTTTTACGCTGCTCAATCAGATTTTTAATACGCGCCTTTAATTCATTCATTTCAAATGGTTTGATAATATAATCATCAGCACCGGTTTCGAGTCCGGAAATTTTGTCCTTACTTTCAGCTTTTGCTGTAAGCATAATGATAGGAATATGACTTGTTCGCGTATCAGACTTTAATTTTGTGCAAAGCTGATAGCCGTCCATTTTAGGCATCATTACATCGCTTATAATCAGATCTGGTATAAATTCAATTGCTAAATTAAAGCCGGCAGTTCCATCCGGTGCTTCATTTATTATATAATCCTTTATCATATTTTCTTTGATAAAAGTTCTTACATCAAGATTATCTTCTATAATAAGCAAACGTGGTTTAGTCGAAAGGTTGTCAAAACTATCTGCGGAAGAATTGATTCTGTTTTCAGTTACATTTAAATCGGGAAAAATGGTTTCATCTTGTATTTCATTATCGCGTACATCTTCAATAATTTCCTCAGCAGATAGATGAGCTTTACCTGATTTTAATGTGATGCTAAAAGTAGTACCGCGTCCTTCTTCACTTTCAACTTCAATTTTGCCTTTGTGCAATCCAACCAACTCCTTAGCTAATGATAACCCTATCCCTGATCCTTCTTGCTGATTAATAAAACCAGTACCTGCTTGATAAAAGCGGTCAAATATTTTTGCAGCTTTTTCTTTTGGTATTCCGATTCCGGTATCTGTAATGCTTATTATAACTGAGTCTTCAGATGCAGCAACGGCAATATCGATTTTTCCGAATTCCGGTGTAAACTTAAAAGCGTTTGAAAAAATATTAGTAAGAATCTTTTCAATCTTATCTTTATCAACATATAATATTATATCATCGTGAGAAGTATTAAGATTAAACGATATATTTTTCCTATCAGCAAAAGGTAAAAACACCAGCATAGTTGATCTGATTATTTTTACTATGTTTTGAGGTGCAGCCTTTAATTTCATCTCACCAGAGCTTAACTTTGAAAAATCGAGCAGTTGATTGATCAGCCCTAACAATTTTTTAGAATTTCTTCTGACAACATTTAAGTCATCATTTATCATCTCATCTTTATTTTTTTCAGTTATCTGCTGAATGTATCCTACAATCAGAGTAAGAGGTGTCCTGAATTCGTGAGAAACATTAGTAAAAAATTTCGTTTTTATTTCATCAAGCTGTTCGAGTTTTTCAGATTGTTCTCTGATAAGTTTTGTGCGCTCCGATATTATTGATTCTAATTTTAAATTACGTTTAGTCAGTTGATTAAATCTTAGCTTAAGAATCAAGTATGACAGCAGAATTATTGTTAAGCCGAATAACAAATTAGAATACCATTTTGAATACCAAGGGGCTGAAACGTTAAACACAAAAGATGCTTCGCGGCTTATATTGTTATTTATATCCCTTGCTTTCACTTTGAAGATATAATCACCCGGCGGCAGTTTTGTATAATCCTTGATGTTTTCATTTGTCCAGTCAGACCATTGATTGTTGAATCCTTCAAGTTTGTATTGATATTCTGACAGGTTTGCATCGTATTTAAGTGATGAAAACTTTATTCTTAACGAAGTAAAGTCAGGTGAAAGTGAAGTAATTGTATTGCTTCTTATGTTCAGAACCGAATCGCCGTTTAATGTAATACTTGTAATAATTGGAAAAAAATCATATTCGCTATCAACAATATTTTCGTTATTGCTGTCATAACTATAAATTCCATCAGCACCACAAAACCAAACTATTCCGGTTCGCTCGTCTTTTGTAATTGATACAACAGCATTCTTATTTGAAAAATCAATAATATTTTTTAAGAATAAAAGCTCTTCCCACCGGTAAGTTCCGTTTGATTCTTTTATGCCTTTAGACAGCAGTAATTGAGAATTTTTTTTAATAGCAGCAATCCATAGAGTTCCATCTTTATCTTCCAATAAATAATTTACCACTGAAGTTTGAAGGTATTTATTTATCCCAAATTTATTTTCTAAATACAGTGAATCACTTTTTTGATTAAATAAAAAGACTCCCTTTTTTGATGTAAACAACACATCGTCTTGAATTTTAAATATTTTTATCTCCTCATTATAAACGCTATCCTGAATGTTGTAATGCTTTGTTACCGGCTGAGTATTAAAATCTGCTGTTAAACCATTTAGTTTGTATAATCCATTGTAAGAAGTACCAAGCCAGACATTACCAAATTTATCCTCATAAATATTTCTTACAGCAACAGTTAAATTTTTTACCCTGCCCTTTTCAATCCAGCTCTTGCCATTATATTCTAAAATCTCCAGCCCGCTTTCTGTTCCGGCATACAAAAGGTTTTTATATTTGAATGAAGCAGCAATTGAATAACATCCGCGGAAACTAACATTTATTTTTTCTACTTTATTATTGTTTAATATATAAACACCATCGGTAACCGCAGCCATTGCCTGTCTGTTAAAATCAGTGAATTTCCAAGCCTCCTGATTTACTTCAGGCAGCTGGACAAATTGATAAGGTCTCTGATAGTTATGCTGTAAATTAAGTTTAAATACTCCGGCAGTTGTAGCTGCGAATAGATTTCCATTAATTAAATATGTTTCACTTACTGCGCCTTTTAATCCCGAATCATAATCAAATGAACCGACTGCAGAAGGTAAACCGACAACCGAGATTCCATTTTGTAAAGCAAGCCATAGCTTTCCATCAGAATAAAAAGTGTATAAAACACCATCATCCAAAATTCCAGCTCTTTTATCAATAACTCGGATAACTTTTCCATTACGATTTATTATAACAACACCGCCTTGTGTGGTACCGAAAGCAAATGTTTGATCAGGAAGTATTGAGCCGGGTAAATAAATTTCTTTTTCTATTAAATATTTATTTGCTCCTGACTTAAAAGGTTCTAACCTTCCGTTTGTATATAGATATAACCCTTTACGCTTTGTTGCAATTAAAATTGAGTTATTATCGTACGGAAGCATTGAGAACACTGTTTGGTCCTTCAGAAAATCGAATCCATCCTGATATACAAAATTACCATTATCGTATTTTAACAAACCTTCTGAAGATTCCTGAACATATAAGTTATTATTTACCTGAAATGCATTTTTATATCTTACTTTACAGCTCCAGTATTTTATTTCAGGGGTTGAGTAATTTTTGTTATCAAATGAAAATCTGAAAATAAATTTATTGGTTATAAAAAAGATAAAATCATCAGCATAAAAAGTGTACCATACATGTCCTATTGATTCTTTGACCGGGAGTAGTTTTAAAAATGATTTATATTGCTTTACTCCATTTGTTTTGTTGTAGGATAAGAATCCAAGATCATCAGCAGAACCAATAAACACTGTTCCGTCACCATCAACAGCAAGTGATCTGACCACTCCATTATTGATTTCAATCAGATTCCAGTCATAACCATCAAATTCCAATAAACCGGCTGAATTACCAAAATACATAACTCCGCGCTTATCTTTTGTAATTGCCCAGTTCTGATTGTGTGCTTTGTATTTTTTGGGAATAAAGTTTTGGATTACAGGATAACCAATAATGTTTTGAGTGAGTATTCTCTTTTCATTTGATTGTGGAAAACAAACTGATGTAAATAAGTAAAACAAGAAAACATATAGCTTAAAAAAGTTGGATTTCATTTTCTTTTTTATAAATACTCAATAGTATCAAATCCGGGAAACGATAGTCTGATTTGATAATAACCTGTTAATAATTTTATTAAATACTTCATAACAGAAATAAATTTGCAGTATTTGAAAAATTTAAAGACATTATTTTACCCAGAAAAATAATGACAGAAAGTATTTCTGTCCCAGTTGTTTTAACACATTGATTTTACTGTAAAGCTGAAGAAATGTAAAAGACGACTCAAACAGAATCGTCTTTAAAAATATACTGATAAGCTTATCTCAATAAAATCATTTTTCTGGTATAGATTAAACTGCCAGCTTCAATGCAGTATAAATAAATTCCGCTTGAGAGATTAGCTGCATTAAAAGTAACATTATATTTACCCGCAGATTGCTGCTGGTTTACAAGCACAGCTGCTTCATTTCCAAGCACATCATAAACTTTAAGAGTTACGAAAGAGCTATTTGGAATAGTGTAACTAATTGTTGTAGATGGATTAAACGGATTTGGATAATTCTGATAGAGAAAATACTGTTCGGGTTTTGTATTATGTTCTTCAACATTAACCGGTGAATCAACGATATGAATGATAAAATTTTTGCCAAAGTTCCACTTATCTGGTCCAGTAGGGTTTCCATCTCCGTTTACACTATTGCCAACAGAGTACAAAGTATCTGTCAGAATTGAATCAGGAGCAGTATAATTAAAACTCCATATTACCGTATCATTCTCAAAAGGATTTGGTAATGAGTGAGTCAATTCTCCTGAAATAAGTTTAACAAGTGTATCAACAGCACTTAATTGACCGGTGTAACTGGCGACATTAAATCCTCCTTGCACAGCAGGACCGCCTGTCATAAAAAGTTTAAAATGAGCGTTAGTGTTTTTTTGCAGTGAATCGGGTCCTTCAATCCAAACATTTACAGAATCATCAATAGAAGAATTATGACAGATACATCCGATTCCGCCATCTCTCAAAGTCATACCGACTATTCCGTGGAAATAGCTGCTGTTTGCAAAAATTATGAAAGATAAAAAAATAAATCCAAGCAATATATTAGTTTTCATTGTCAGCCTTCTTAATAATTCAGTTCTGAAGAAATCAAAACTTTATAACAATTAAATAATAGAATTACATAAACAATTACGCATCAGCGTAACAACAGCATTTTTTTTGTTGATTTAAAGCCAGCACCATCTACACCCGCTGTTTCGAGAGTGTAAAGATAAACACCGCTTGATAAATTTTGTGCATCGAAATTAATATTGTGAATCCCCGCTGCAAAATTCCCTTCCGTAATCTGTGTAATTTCCTGTCCAAGCATATTGAAAAGCTTTATTGTAACATCTGCTTCAACAGGCAAGGAGAAGGAAATTGTTGTATTTGGATTAAAAGGATTCGGATGATTCTGATAAAGAACAAAGTTATGCGGCATAGGTCCGGTAACTTCAATGGAATTATATAATGTTGATGATCCGCCGAAATCAACTTGTTTCAACCTGTAATATTGGATTCCCGATGATACATTCTGAACTACAAAAGAATATGATCTCATCTCAGCAGTTGTACCAGATCCGGGCACGAATCCAATTTTTCTGAAATTATGATTATTGATGCTGTGCTCAATTTCGAATCCCAGATTGTTAAGCTCTGTAGCAGTTACCCAGTTTAATACAACCGAATTTTCCAAGACATCTGCAGAAAATGAAACAAGCTCTACCGGCACAACAGAGTTGCCAAGCTCACCGTTTGGATTTATATCCTGTGCATAAATTCCGCTTGCATCAAGACGGTTATCGCCCCAGGCAAGTTTACAATTTTTATAAACATCAACTGTAGATACCAACTGAAGTTTATCACTTGTTGGATTGGAAAGAACAGTAAAGTTACCGGGCCACAAAAAGTTTCCGCTGCCATCACAGGCAAATCCCTCAACCTTATCATTCAATCCGGAAGAATTACCTTCGAGATAAAAAAGATAAGCTCTGCCATTTCCCATTTCTGCTGTCAGATAGCTTATTGAAATTGTATTGGGAGCGCTTAAATCCTTAAATATTTTTCCGTTATCTGTCCACTGTCTTGTTCCGTTTGAAGAAAATTTTTGACCGGTTATTCCATTTTGATTTTGATTCGGCTCTGTTTCCTTCCAGAACACATAAGTATCTCCGGTTGTGTTATCAAAAGCAGCAACAGGATTAAACTTATGCCTGTTTGAAAGCAGAGAAGCTTCAGCACCATTTACCGGAAAGTAAAGAGTTCCGCTTGATGAAACTCTTTGAACAAAAGCGCTTTGAAGATTATTATTATCACGATCATCATGCCAGGCAATCAGACCGCCGAAATTATTATCCGGGTAAACTTCAGGAACAGTAAAAGCAGCAATTGTACCGATATTCTGAATGCTTACATCCCAGCTTACTGTTCCGGTTGAACTTAATTTTTTTGCACGCAGCTTTACTGTTTGTGCGGGAAAATTTCCGGTAGTTGCTGTGTGAAACAAAATAACTCCGCCGCTGTCGGATGTAACTACATCAGGATAATTAAGACCTTCGGTTGCTGATTGAAGTATAATCGGATTTGATCCCCAAAGTTTTACTCCTGCCTGAGAAATTTTTTGCAGCCCAACCTGCGACCTTGCTGCACTGATTATCCATGCAACAACAATATTTCCATCATTGGCTTTTGCAAGCTTAGGACTTGGCTGAAAATCAGTAGTTGGATTAAGAACAATTCCATTATTTCCCCAAAGAAAATCACCAGTTGGAGAAATTGCGTAAACAACCGGATTAAGATTTCCTCCGTTTCTGATATCACTAAAAGCAATAATTGCATTATCATTATCATCAGCAAGTAAATCATAATCTGTAATCCAGGTATCCTGCGGGTTATTACTTACAAGTAATCCATTTGGTGCCCATTGTTTATTGCCCATTGCATCTAATCTTTGCAGATAAACAGAATAACTGCCGCTTCTTGTATCAAACCATGAAATATAACATCCGCCATCTGAAGTTGAGACTATTTTTGCCAGAGCCTGCTCACCGGTTGTATCACAGACAGTTAGATTAATAGCCGGATTTGATGACCATTGAGCTGTCAAACTTATGTTCAACAAAATAAAAATCAGAAGAAAGCTTTGTATTGTTTTCATGTCGTACACACTCCTTTAAAAAAATTAAATAGATCGGATAAGTGTTTTTATTAACTTAGAAAATTCTGATTTCAGTTACAATTAAAATTTTATATTTGCATTGATTCCTTATTAAAATACTGTTCTGTAATACAAATAATTGTTTTGTTAAATGACATTGTATTATTTTTCCCATTAGAAATATGAAAACGGAAATTAAGAATATAATAATTGTATTTATGATGTGTGCTTCTTTTAGTGCTGCACAATTATTTTCACAGAACAACGATTTACAAAGTGCTGCAGATGATAAAGCAGGGCAGACAGAAAGAACATCAGTCAGGGTTATTGGTGCAGGTTTTTTAACCGGTTATATGATTTCGCATGCAAAAGAGGTTGTTAATTTAAGAGGATTACACCCGCAGGTTTATGAGCTTACATATAGCTGGCATTTAAACAACGATGAAGTATGGAATGATTGTCATTGTTATCCGCGGATAGGTTTATTTCTTGCATATCACAATTTGATTAACAGAGAAGTTCTTGGCGAAGGCTATTCAGGAGGCTTATCTTTTACATATTTTTTTGGAATTCCGGGTTTTTTTAATCCGCATTTAAAAGGAAAAGCAGGGTTATCTTATTTAACAAAACCTTTTAACAAAGAAACCCATCCCGATAATATGGCTTATGCAACTCATTTAAATTTTTTAATATCTGTTGGTGCGGGAGTTTCGTTAAGACCAACAGACAATCTGGAAATACAATTTGATGGAAGTATGAATCATCAATCAAATGCAGCTATACTTGAGCCGAACGGAGGTATAAACTATTGGGCAATTTCTCTATCTACAAATTACTTTTTAGATAAGCCGGATTTTTATGAACGAAACATTTCCGATCCTTATTTAACACATGAGAAAAAAACCCGTTGGGATTTATCCTTTTCTTGGGGAATATCTTCAATGCCTTATCCTATGCCCGGACAAGTGCCAATGTATGGGATTACAGTTTTAAGAAGCTGGCAATTCGGAAGAGTTGCAGCATTTACACTTGCCGGAGAACTTGAAAGAAACGGAAGGGCTGTTGAAATAAACAGACGCAAAAATCCGGGAACTGATGTTGATCCGTTTAGAGCTTCGGTTTTAACCGGTGTAGAGTTTTTAATGGGCAGAACAATTTTCAGCATTCAGATCGGAGGGTATATCTACAGACCGTTTAAAGAAAAAGATGATTTTTATCAGAGATGGGGACTGGTTTACAATATATGGGATAATATTTATGCCGGTATTAATTTCAAATCTTACCGAAACTCCGCTGATCATGTAAGCGCAAGAATTACCTATTCATTCTAAGTGCTTAAAAGTTAACAATCATCAACTATCGTCTGATATCAAGCTTATTTGCAACTTACCTGAAAAAATATTTCTTTAATGGCAGGCTTCTGTTTTTTTTGTTGTTCAATGAGTAAATGTAGTATAACAAGATCAAATTATGGCTGATAGATTTTTAAATAAAGGAACAACAATTTGCCTTATCCTGCTGTTCATTTTTTGTTCAACCTTATCCTTTTCTCAATCACTCCCATTTAAACAATTAACAACGAGCGATGGATTATCAAATAATAATGTGTACAACGTAATCCAGGATAAATCGGGATTTCTTTGGTTTACTACAGATGATGGATTAAATCGCTTTGACGGTTATGAATTTAAAGTTTTCAGAAATGATCAGCAGGATAAAAATTCAATTTCTGAAAATACCACGATAGCAATAATTGAAGATTATGAAGGCAAGATTTGGATTGGAACTAAAAACGGAATTATTAACTGCTACGATCCGGTGTTTAATAGTTTTAAAAAATGGGATATTAAATCAACTGAGGAAAAAGATAATCCAATAAATGTTATACACATTGATGATAACAAATATGTTTGGGTGGGAACTTATAGAAGCGGCTTATACCGGCTGAATCCTGAATCGGGAGAAATAAAAAACTGGCGTAATAATCCGAACGATTACAACTCTTTAAGCAATAACTATATCTCTGCAATTGTTGAAGATGAAAAAAACAATTTATGGATAGGCACCTTTAATGGTCTAAACAAATTCAATCCCGAAATATCTGAGAAGCACTTTACCAGATTTTTCAATTTACACGATAATACCTCTTCATTGAGTGCAAATACTATATGGGGAATTACAAGTTCCCGATTTGAAAAAAATAAATTATTCATCGGAACAGTCAACAATCTGTCAATCTTTAATACTGATACTGAACAGTTTAATACATTATTAATTCCAAATCCGGATAATCTTATGTTTGGTACAGGAGCCGGTTCAGTAATTGAAGAAATAATAAATGATGAAAAGATACTCTGGATTAATTCATTTGCGGGGCTTATCAGATATAATCAATCAAGACATCACTTTGATAGGTTTGTACCGAGTGAAGAAGGTAATAGCGGACTATTAAGCAGTCAGATAAATAACATATTTAAGGATCAATCAAATGTATTGTGGATTGCAACCAATAACGGATTAAATTTCTTTTCGCAGAAGAATATAAAATTTAACAATACGTTTTCATTTTACGATAAATTACTCGCTGCCAATCAATTATCAAAGTTTAATATTAAGGCAATTACCAAAACTAAGGATGGAACAATCTGGTTCGGAACAGAAAACGGATTTTACTTTACTTCGGGAACAGTTGGGAAAAAAACGATTAAAAAACATCCATCGCTGGCATCCGATAATATATGGTGCTTAACACCGGGACGTGAAAACGAATTATGGATTGGAACCTATGGATCGGGCTTGTACTTGTTAAACTATAAGACAAATAAGATTGTTAAGAAAGCAATCGTTGATAATGTAATCAAATCTCCGTCAAAAAATTTTGTTAAATCACTTTGGAAGGATAGCAAAGAAAGATTGTGGATAGGATACTGGGGTATTGGGCTTGCAAGGCTGGATTTAGTTTCCGGCGAAGTAAAAAACTGGTTGAATAGTGCTGATGATGAGCATTCATTAAGTTATGATGATGTTTGGATAATCTTTGAAGATCATTCAGGAAGGATCTGGATCGGAACAAACGGAGGAGGCTTAAATTATTTTAATGAATCAGATGAAAAATTTATCAGAATCAATTCCACCAGTTCAGCAAAGTATAAATTAAGCAGTAATAGTATTTATTCAATTACTGAATCATTTCTTGAGCAGGATAAAAAAAGCAAATCAGTTCTCTGGCTCGGAACAAGTAACGGTCTGAATAAAATAACCATTGAACGATCATCCGCGAACCCCGGACACCCTTTTAAAATAAATGACATAACTATCTACACAACAAAGGACGGCTTAGCGGATAACTCAATTAAAAGTATTGTTGAAGATGATAATGGAAATCTTTGGCTGGGAACCAGTTCAGGAATTACACTCTTTGATATACTAAGTAATACATTTACTAACTTTACTGCTTCGGATGGATTAAACGGTATTGATTTTAATTTAGTATCGTCATTAAAGATTGATAGTAGTTTTATACTGATGGGAAGTATTGAGGGACTTAATATCTTTAATCCGAATCAGATAAAGCAATCATCATACATACCACAAATAGCAATAAACGACTTTCAAATATTTAATAACTCAATAACCGCAAATGTAAATTCTGTTCTTGCAAAAAACATTTATTGTACGGATCATATTACTTTGTCTTACAAACAGAATGTTTTTTCATTTGAATTTTCTGCCTTTGATTACAATTGTCCTTCTTCCATAAAATATAGTTATAAAATGGAAGGCTTTGATAAAGATTGGGTTTATGGCGGCAGCCGAAGATTTGTTACTTACACAAATCTTAATCCCGGCAGATATATTTTCAAAGTGAAATCAACAAACAGCGATGGTGTGTGGTGCGATAATATGAAGTCAATTGCAATTACTATCACACCGCCCTGGTGGCAAACCGGATGGGCTATTCTTTTGTATTTTATTGTTTTTATTACTGGCATCTGGGGGATTCTAAAATTTCAGGCGAACAGAGCAAAGCTTCAACACGAATTAAAAACACGTGAGTTTGAATCATATCATCTGCGGGAAATTGAACAGATGAAATCACGGTTTTTTGCGAACCTGTCTCACGAGTTCAGAACCCCGCTGCTGCTTATTAAGGGACCGTTGGAATCATTACTGAACGGAAATATAAAAGACAACATTACGGGTTATTATAAAATGCTGCTGCGCAATACAGAAAAACTTCAACAGCTTATTGATCAATTGCTTGAGCTTTCGCAATTAGAAGCAGAAACAATTCCGTTAAAAGTAGATTGGTATAATATTGTTGATGTAGTTAAAGCTTGTTTTAATAATTTACAAACCCTTGCAGATGAAAGGAATATTAATTTTGCTTTCACAACTGAAAAAGAAATAATTTACGCAGTGATAGATAAAGACAAACTGGAGAAGATTATTAATAACCTGCTAAGTAATGCATTTAAGTTTACTCCTGCTAGCGGCAGTATTTATCTAAATGTTAGAACTCAGCAGAACAACAATGATCAAATTACAGTCTCAGTTAAGGATACCGGAATAGGCATTCCAAAAGAATTCCGGGATAAAATATTCGATAGATTTTATCAGGTTGATAATTCATCAAGAAGAAATTATGGCGGGTCAGGAATTGGACTTGCACTCGTAAAAGAATTAGCTGCTCTTCATAATTGGGATATTAATGTAATCAGTGCAGAAGGCGAAGGAACTGAGTTTGTTTTGACAATCCCAATTAAGAATGTTAATTCAGAAGCTTCATATAAATCAAAAATGAACATAGAAGCGAAAGCTGCTGAACAGCCTGAGCCTGTAATGTCAGAGCTATTAAGCGCAACGCCCGACAACATAAAAGAAAAACCTTTAATACTTTTTATTGAAGACAATGAAGATGTAAGAGTTTATGTTAATGATCTTTTAAAATCCGATTATAATGTTCTGCTTAGTGATTCCGGTGAAAACGGAATTGAAATTACAAAAAATGATCTGCCGGATCTGATTATCAGTGATGTAATGATGCCGGGAATGGATGGGTTTGAATTCTGTAAAAGAATAAAATCTGATTGGAAGACAAGCCACATTCCTGTTATTCTGCTTACAGCAAAAGTTGATCATCAAAGTAAACTGGATGGATTGGAACTTGGAGCTGATGATTACATCACAAAACCATTTGAGCAAAAAGAATTACTAATTCGCGTAAAAAATCTTATTGAACAAAGAAGACTGCTTAAAGAGAAGTACAGTAAAGATATTACTCTGCCTGCTGAAACTGTTTTATACAATAAGGAAGAAAAAGAGCTTATCGAAAAAGCATCATCCATTGTTGAAAAATATCTTGGTGATGAGAATTTTAACAGCGAGATACTTGCAAAAGAAATGTTTATGAGCAGAAGCCAGCTAACAAGAAAAATGCAGTCAGCTACCGGACAGGGACCTGGTGAATTTATCCGCAGCTGCAAACTAAACAAATCCGCAAAATTGATACTTGAAAAGAAATTAAGCATCACTCAAATAGCTTTAGAAGTCGGATTTGGCAGTCCGGCACAATTTACCCGCGCATTCCAGAAACACTTTAATTGTTTACCCTCAGAGTTTAAACAAATAAAACCGTAGCACAGAATTAATTCCGTGTTCTATTGCCCACACAAATATTATTAACACTTAACAGTAAGCAAATTATTTTTATTCGTTTTGCATCAAAACAGCAGAACATTGCTGCAAAACAGCAATTTGACCCCACTAAAAAAAATTAGTTTAGCAATAAAAAAAAAGTAATAATAAAATGCAGAATTTATCAGGCAATGATATAACACAAACAAAGATTCGAAAGAAAGAAAAGAAAATGGAGATGAGTATTTACGCTTTGTTGATTATCGTTACTGTTGCTCTGATGCTGCTGATATTTAATCTCTTGTTAATGGAGGGATAATATGAGAAACTTATCAGGACTAAACATAAACATGGTTAGGCGCGATTTTTTTAAAATCTTATATACTCTTCTTTTGCTGGCATGGCTGTTATTCTCAGGGAGTAATTAGATTATTAAAACTTCAGTTATTTGATACAAAAAAATTCCTTTTGCAGTCTGACATTTGCATTTCAGGTGTATTTAAGAGATTAACCAGAAAAAGTTGTCAGCAGGAGGGTTAAAATAACAGTGCAGCAGTGATTAAAATCTTAATTGCTGCTGCATATCCGGAAGAATTGTAAGCGGGGAAATGAAATAATTAAAACGCTATTAAAGAAATAAAGGTTATTAATATTAAATGGAGTTATAAATGAAATTAAGGTTTACTGTGTTAGTAATATACTTTGGTCTTATTCAGATATTTCCACAACAGAACGAATACGAAAAATTTTTTAATAATAAACTTAATACAAGAACAATCATTACTGAAAAAACAACTGAGGATGTGTACCTTCTTACTGAGAGCATTGAACAGGAATGGATAAGCTCTGCATGGCAAAATGTCAGCCGATATACTTATTACTACGATTCAAGCAACACTAACTATCTTACAACCACGGAAGTGTGGGATAACAATCAATGGATAAATGAAACTCAGTACTGGCTGACATTTAATAATAATGGTAAAGTTATTGAAGAGGTTTATAAAACCTGGGTTGATGGCGGCTGGGTAAACTCAGAAAAATATTTATATGAATATGATGAAAATGAAAATACAACTATTGAAACCAGCCAATACTGGAATTCCTCAGAATGGACAAACTCAAACAGAACCGTTAATACATATACGGGTAATAATATAACTGAAAAACTGTATCAGCAGTGGAATGTTTCTGATTGGAGTAATGTTGAGAGGTTCCAATATAATTATGTAAATAACAATCTTACTGAAAAGCTGTTTCAACAATATATAATGGGATGGAATAATGTTGAATTAGTTCAAAACTCCTACGATAGCCAAAACAATATAATCGAAACGCTTTACAATAGATGGGATAATAATAACTGGTTCCTTGAATCGAAATTTACAAATCAGTATAGTAATGGAAATCTTACAATTGTAACATTGCAGGAAGGATGGATTGATACTGTTTGGACAAACCTTTCTTTACAAACAATGAACTACAACAGCAGCAACTTATTGATTGAATATATCTCTCAGTACTGGCATAGTATAAACGGCTGGATAAACCAGCAAAGATGGGTAAGAACATATACCCCTGATAACAAATTTTTAGAATGGATAAGTCAATTCTGGCAAACAACCCAATGGGAAAATTACAGCAGGTTAATATCCACTTATGATGCTAATGGAAACGAAACAGTTTTTGCCTGGGAAATGTGGGAAAACTCAGTCTGGCAAAATCATATACAGATATTGTATACCTACACAACAGTATCATTCATAGAAGATGAGTTAGAAAATAGCTTGGATTATGCACTTTTTCAGAACTACCCTAACCCGTTTAACCCAACTACAAAAATAAGCTGGCAATCTCCAGTTTGTGCTCATCAATCTTTAAGGGTTTATGATGTGCTTGGTAATGAAGTTGCAATACTTGTTGATGAATATAAACCTGCCGGGAAATATGAAATTGATTTTACTGCCGCAGATTTATCTTCGGGTATTTATTTGATAAAGTTAGAAACTGACAACTATGTAAATACTAAGAAAATAGTTTTAATTAAGTAAATATTATAAAAGGAGTAATTCATTGCGTTAATAAATTACTCCTGTTTAATAAAAATACTGTGCTGCATTTCTTGACCCGTAATCTTACAGGAGATAAGACAATGAAAAGAATTGTCTGTCTGGATCGAATTTATATTTTGCTTGTAGTTGGATTACTAACACTTCTTGCATCTTCTAGGTCACTTGCGCAAACAACCTGGCAGTGGCAAAATCCATTACCTCAGGGTAACGACCTGAATGATATTCATGTATTTAGCTCGGATAGCGCTATCGCTGTTGGTTGGACTGGAACGATATTGAAAACGACGGATGGAGGATCCTCGTGGGATATTATTCAAAGTGGCACAAAAGCAATTTTACGATCTCTGTGTTTTATCGACAATAATTCAGGGTGGATTGTTGGCGATAGTGGAATAGTTTTAAAAACTACAGATAACGGAGATAATTGGACTAGATATTCGGTTGGATCTTTTATATACAGTCTTTGGTCGGTTCATTTTATCGACAACAATAACGGTTGGGCAGTTAGCGGAACCGGAAAAATATTTAAAACAACAAATGGTGGAATTAATTGGGCTATGAGTTCTTTTGGTTCTAATCAGTTCAGAGACGTGTTTTTTTCTGATTCACGTAACGGTTGGATTTGCGGTCACTTTGGTTCAATTCTTAAAACAACAAATGGTGGTGCAAATTGGACTCCTTATAGCGTCAGCGCAATACATGATTTTTATAGTTTATTTTTCATTGATAGTTTGAAAGGCTGGGCTTGCGGAACAGGAGCCATCATCACAACAACAAATGGAGGATTGAATTGGTCAATTCAAACATCATATGTCCCTGGTAATTCAATTTTTTTCCTTTCTGATAGCATTGGTTTTGTTGTTGATCTTTTACGAGGTTATGCTGTTACAATCAATGGAGGCATAACTTGGAATCACGAACCAGGAAATGCAAGATACCCCCATCTATTTAGCGTATATGCATCCGATGTAAATTCTATATGGGCTGTTGGGCAGTACGGAAATATTCTTAAATCTACAACAGTATTCTTGAATTTTCAGGAGGTCTCTTCCGGTACGCTCAGAGAAATATTTTCAATCTTCTTTAACGATCCTCTCATAGGATGGGCTGTTGGAGGAACTCAAAATCCACCAGTAACAAATGATGGCAGTACTATTTTAAAAACAATAGACGGAGGCGCAAACTGGCAGTTGATTCCCTTCAACCTGACTAATGTTGCTTTATATCCTCTTTTTTTCGTGAATGAAAACATTGGTTGGAGCGCGAGTTTAGATGGAGTAATTCTTAAGACCGTAGATGGAGGATATAATTGGAATCCACAAACAATTGTTACAGACACAGCAATTATAGGTATGCATTTTATCGATGAAAACATTGGCTGGGCTATCGGCGACCGGGGAAAAATCCTTAAAACGACAAACGGTGGAAGTAACTGGTTTGCACAAATAAGCGGTAAGGTTTCAATGCTATGGGGAATTGATTTTGTTGATGATCAAACCGGCTGGATTACAGGTGCACAGGGGGTAATACTGAAAACAACAAATGGTGGAAATACCTGGGAAACTCAAACTACCAGTTTCCCATCTATGTGGTTTGCAGACGTTTGTTTTCTTGATGCAAACACAGGCTGGATTGCAGGAGGGAGTGGAAGATTGCTTAAAACAACAAACGGCGGATCCACCTGGATAGACCAACAGATTTCAACAATTCTTCAATATCACTCCATAAAGTTTATTAATCCCAGTCTTGGTTGGGCTGTGGGATCCGGAGGAACAATTCATCGAACAACAAACGGCGGATCTACTTGGGTTGCACAAGAGAGGAAGACTCACTATACTCTGAATTCTGTATTCTTTATAGATGAACAAAATGGTTGGGTAGCGGGAGACGGAGGTAATATTCTTTGCACAAATAATGGTAACGCAACAAACGTATCGTTGTCTTACAGTCAAATTCCAGAAGATTTTGCTTTATATCAAAACTATCCAAATCCGTTTAATCCAAGTACAAAAATCAGTTGGCAGTCGCCAGTAGGCAGTCATCAAACAATTAAAGTATTTGATGTATTAGGAAGAGAATTAGAAACAATAGTTGATGGTTATTATAATGCAGGCTCACATTCTACATTGTACATTGTAAATTCTTCATTGACATCTGGAGTTTATTTCTATCAATTAAAAGCCGGAGATTATTTTCAAACTAAGAAGATGATTTATTTAATCTAATCTTCCTTTATAAAATAAAGAAGATCGTCTTCAACCCTATAATACATTGGTGCAATCTGAATTTTGGGATATCGTTTTCTCAATCTGGCAGTTTCACTAAGTATAAAATCAATTTCATTGTTGATCTCAAACATTGGCGCATAGTTGTTAAAATGTTCTTCAGCTTGTTCAATACTCCAGCCGCCATTTTCAGCAAGTTTTTTTACAAATTGATCCTTTTTAGAAACAAGATTTACCATACTGCAATTACTATGACCAATAAGTGCGATGTGCTTAACTCCGCCGACAGAAATGGCAAATGAAACTTTAAATTCACTATATCTTAAATTAGCGCCTCCTGTGCGGATTCTGTACGTAAATTTTTCCGGTAGGTTGAGATTATTTCTATGATCCATACACATACCGATAAGTAGTTGTGCATCTGTGTAATTTTCAAACCCGCGGTTTAAATTATGATATTCTAAAAGTAATCCAATAGGAGTGTTTTGATAAACAGCAGGAATATCAGAGACTTTATTTATTTGAATTAATCTATCCATACTTTTCTCTAATTTAAATTAAATTTGATCCTGAAACATATATCCGGCGCTTCTTACACTTAAAATAAATTTCGGATCAGCCGGATCGTTCTCAAAATATTTTCTTAAACGTACCATAAAATTATCAATAGTTCTTGTTTCAACATCGGGTGCGGTGTTCCAGACATTTTCCAAAAGCTCTTTCCGGGTAACGATCTTATTTTTATTTAATATAAGATATTTCATTATCATTGCTTCATACGAGGTAAGCTGGAATTCTGTTTTGCCTTTTCTGCATTTAAAATTTTCAAAATTTATTTCGTTACCGCCAAACTTATAAATCGGCTCGTGTTTTACAACAGAGCTATACCAGCTTTTTCGTTTTAGCATCCCCTTTATGCGAAGCAGCAATTCCTTAAGATGAAAAGGTTTTGTAATATAATCATCAGCGCCAATTTCTAATCCCTTTACTTTATCATCAACACCGGTACGTGCAGTAAGCATTAAAATCGGCATTTGCGGATTTTCCTTTCTAATGAATCCGGCAACTTCAAAACCATTTAAGTATGGAAGCATTATATCAAGAAGTATGAGATCATAATTATTTTCAGCAAAAAATTTTATTGCCTCTTTACCATCCTTTGCCCAATCTACTTTGTATCCTTCTTCCTTAAGGTTATATTCAAGTCCCATTGCGAGGTTTTCTTCGTCTTCAACCAATAATATTTTTGCGCTCATTGTAGTTTCCCTTTTTCCCTTTCAATCTCAGTTACCTTGCTTTTTCGAACTGGTAAAACAATGTTAATAGTTGTTCCTTTTGCTTTACCTTCACTATGCGCGGTTATTTTTCCTTTATGATTTTTTATAATTTCCTTAACCCAGTAAAGTCCGAGACCTGTTCCTTTTACATTAGGAATATCCTTATCATAAATTCTGTAGAACTTTTGAAAGATTTTCTTTTGTTCATTTGATGGCAGACCGATTCCGTTATCCTTAAAGGTTATCTCAAGTTTTTTCTGATTACAAATTATTTTTACCTCTAACTTTAAGCTGCCGGTTGAATACTTAATCGCATTATCAATCAGATTATCAAAAACTATTTTAAAAGAGCCGGCGTCAACTTCAATTTCGCAGCTGCCGGTCGTTTCAAGTTTAAGATCATTCCGGTTTAATCTGAACTGTGCTGCTGAATCTTCGATCAGTTTTGGCAGAAACTCGTTTGCCTGATGTAAGGCAAATGAACTTCTCTTTTTTTTGCTTTCAATTTTAGAAATCTCAAGGATTGAGTTAATAAGATTTTGCAGTCGTGCTGTATCTTTCATCATCAGCTCATAAAACTCTTTTCTCTTTTCTTGGGGAACGTCTCTGGACACTAATGTTTCAAGATAGAGTTGAATTGATGATAACGGCGACTTTAATTCGTGTGTTACGTTATCGATAAAGTTATCATACAAACGTCTTAACCTTATCTGAACATTAAGGTGACGAAAAATTAAAACAAGACTGAACGATAATCCCACAAGCAGCACTATTCCGCCTACAAAAGGAAAAACGCTTGGGGTATCAATATTTATTTGTGGTGAAACAGTTTCGCCAACCTGTTCAAAAATCAGATAGTTTGAAACATACCAGTAAATCCACAAGCCAAGAAGTGCAAGCCAAACAAGCTGTGCTAAAACAAATATTACAAGATTGTTAACAAAGTAATGTTTTCTGCGAATCATAAAAGATATTCTAAATTCCTTAACGCAATAATCAAATATCATTTTTATTCGGATGAACATCAAATATTAACAAAAGGGTTTTACAATTCTTTTACAAATATGTATCGGTTTTTTCTGCAGTTTTGATATATAATTTTTACGGAGAATTGTGATGAAAGTGCTGCTTGTTTACCCTGAAACTCCTTCAACATTCTGGAGCTTTAAGGAAGCATTAAAGTTTGTATCAAAAAAATCTGCTGAACCACCGCTTGGTTTAATAACAATTGCTTCAATGCTTCCTGAAGAATGGGATAAAAAATTGATCGATCTTAATGTTTCAAAACTTACGGATAAAAATATTTCGTGGGCAGATTATGTTTTTATCAGTGCAATGAATGTTCATCTGAAATCGTTCAGAGATATTGTCAGAAGATGTAATAAGCTGGGAGTAAAAGTTGCTGCCGGTGGTCCGCTCTGCACAACGCAGTATAACGAGCTTCTTGGTGTTGATCATTTTATTCTTAACGAAGCTGAAATTACACTGCCGTTATTCTTAGCGGATTTGAAAAACGGAAGTCCGAAACACATTTACCAAACTGATGAATTCCCTGATATTTCGTTAGCACCGGTTCCAATGTGGGAGTTGCTTGATATGAAAAAATATGCATCAATGAGTTTGCAGTATTCCCGCGGCTGTCCATATGACTGTGAATTTTGCAGCATAACTATGCTAAATGGAAGAAGACCCCGGGCTAAATCCACTGATCAATTTATTACCGAACTGAATCGTTTATACGAGTTAGGCTGGCGAGGCGGAGTTTCTGTTGTTGATGATAATTTTATCGGGAACAAAAGAAAACTTAAAGAAGATACTTTGCCGGCTTTAATCAAGTGGTCAAAAGAAAAAAAATATCCTTTCTTTTTTATAACTGAAGTTTCAATAAATCTTGCTGACGACGAACAGCTAATGAAGTTGATGGTGGAGGCTGGATTTAACAGCATCTTCGTTGGAATTGAAACACCAAATAACGAAAGCCTGAACGAGTGCGGTAAGAAACAAAACCTTAAGCGCGATCTTATACAATCGGTTAATCGCTTACAAAAAAACGGAATGCTTGTATCAGGCGGCTTTATAGTTGGTTTTGATAATGATACTGAAAATATTTTTGATGATCAGATTGATTTTATACAAAGGAGCGGAATACCAAATGCAATGGTTGGATTGCTGAACGCACCAACAGGAACCAAACTTTACAACAGAATGAGAGATGAGGGAAGATTACTCGATATGTTTAGCGGCAACAATATGGATGCAAGTATAAATTTTATTCCTAAGATGAATTATAAAAATCTTATTCAGGGTTACAGTAGATTGTTGAACACAATTTATTCTCAGGAGGAATATTATAATCGCTTAAAAATATTTTTAAAAGAATATAATGTACCAGAATGGACTCCGAAGATTATAAATCTCGAACAGCTAAAAGCTTTCGTAAGATTGTTATGGCTTCTTGGAATTATTGAGAAAGGGAAAAAATATTTCTGGAAACTTTTCTTTGTCAGCTTGTGGAAGTATCCGCGTAAGTTTCCAACAGCAATGACACTTGCAGTTTACGGGTTCCATTTCAGAAGAGTTATTAGAACAGTTTAATAATGCAAATAGCAAGCTGATGACACAGATCGAAATGATTCGCACTAATCTGTGTTAATCTGTTTAATCCGTGTCATCCGCGTTCTATTTCTTTTCACTCATTCACAAAATCTTTTCCAAGAAAATTCTTGTACCAGAACCTTACATATTCTGTTTGTGCGTGAACCCATTTAGGGAATCTGACTCCGTGTCTCTCATTTGGATAGAGCATTAGCTCAAAATGTTTATTCATATTTGTAAGCTTATCAACAAGCTGAATAGTATTCTGCATATGGACATTATCATCAAGCGTACCGTGACTAATCCTTAACAAGCCCTTATATTTATTTGCATAAGTTAATGCCGAACCATTTTTATATCCTTCGGAGTTTTCTTCCGGAGTATCCATATATCTTTCTGTATAGACATTATCATAAAGACGCCAATCAGTAACCGAGTATTCAGCGACTCCGTGTGTAAAGTAATCTGCTCCAGCGGTTAACGCCATACAAGTAACATATCCGCCGTAGCTTCCTCCGGTAATACCAATTTTAGTTGAATCAACAAACGGTTTAGTTCTTAGCCATTTAACTGCTTCTGAGTAGTCATTAATTTCCCATTTGCCAAGATTGCGATGAGCAAAATCCTTCCCTTTACCGCCAAAATATCCTGAACCCCGATGATCAACTTCAAAATAAATTATGTCGCTCTGAGAAAGAAAATATCTGTCAAGATAACTGGAAAAGGAATTTCTGACTCCAACAAAACCGGGCGCACCATAAACTGCAAACAATACCGGATATTTTTTGTTTGGATTAAAATTTGGCGGAAGTACCCACATTGCGGGTAAATTAATTCCATCATCGGTTTGTATGTAGAACAGTTCGGCTTTTCCAAGCTTGTATTCGTCAAATTCTTTTGCTTTGCTGTTACCAAGATTTCTAATAAGTTCTCCGTTATTATCATAAATATCCAGTTTGCCGGGAGTATTTATATCAGAATGAGAGTCGTAAAAATATTTACCATTTGGCGATACTGAAGTTTTGTGTGTTCCTGAAATCTTTGTGAGTGCAGTAATTTTTCCGCCATCAAATCCAACAACATAAAGCTGGTTATCCACCATATTATCCTTGTTTCCGTCAAAGTAAATCCGCGAGTTTTCTTCATCGACTAATAGGATATTTCCGACATTCCACTCACCTTTAGTCAATTGCTTTTTCAACTTTCCATTCATATCGAAAAGATAAATATGATCATTTCCGTCAGCTTGAGATCGTAAGATAAAACCGCTTTTATTTTTTAAAAAATGTATATCTTCAAAAAAATCAACCCAGGTTTTAGATTTTTCTTCGTACACCAATCTGTTTTTCCCGGTTGAAGGATTAGCAGATAAAATCTGCAGATCATCCTGTCCGCGGTTTAACACCTGATAAAACAATTCCTTGCTGTCGGGCGTCCAGAAAGGCCATGCCGTGTATTGATCAGCAGCTTCGTCTTCTTCTATCCAAACAACTTTATTTGTGCTTATGTGTGCGATTCCCATTTTAACAAGCGGATTCGGATCTCCCGGTTTCGGATAATGTTCCCATTCAAGTTCACCATGTACACCATCAGCTTTATAAAGCGGAAATTCAGGAACGGGTGAATCATCAAATCTTAAAAAGGCAATCATCTCACTGTTTGGCGACCACCAGAACGCGCGATAGTTTAATGAACGCCCGATTATTTCTTCCATATAAACCCAGGAAGCATATCCGTTATAAACAACATCGCTGGCATCGTTAGTTAATCGTGTCTCTACACCTGTTTCAACATTAACAACATAAAGGTCTTTATTTTTTGTATAGGCAGCTTTCTTTCCATCTGGAGAAAGCACCGGATTAACCTCTTCGTCTTTATCGTTTGTTAATTGTGTCAATTTTTTTTGCGGGATGGAATAGAAAAACAAATCATTGCTGCTGTAAAAAAGTAAACCATTGTAATCTTTTGTTATGGCGATATTTTCATCAGCAGAAAATTCTGCTTCATCAAGATTTGAATTGATAGCATTGAAATCCAATACTATAGTTTCAGCTCCGGTTTTAGCATTAGCTTTTATAATTGCATTTGTTGAAGCGTCCTGCTTTTGAAAAAGATAATGCTCACCATCAAACCAGCCCTGTAAACGCGGTAGCTGCTTTAATATCCGCGGCTCGCCGAACATATACACCTGATTAAAAGAGAGTTGTTTATCCTGTGCTTTTGTAATATGTCTGACCGGAATTACTAAAACAACAATAAGCAGAATTAATAAGAAATATTTAAATGTCCGATACATTAGCTACTCCTGATGCTGTTAAATAAAAAAATGAAATCCCTGCAATAAAATTATCCGAAGCATAGGATAATGCAAACATTAATTATTCATTAAATTTTGCTGATTAAAAACAGCAATAGATTATTAAACAACAAATTATTCTATTCAGCTTCATTTAACAAAAGCTATAAAAACATATTCAGTCATTATGAATCATTTCCCTTTTGCTTACCAAAGAGATTGATTCCAAGAAATTTAAACGGAGGAGCCTGATACTCTTTGGATAAATATTCTTGTGGAATTGTAGTTTGATTACCATCCCGTACAGCACTATAGTTAGGGGACATAATTTCAACTCCTGCCTCATTAAATTTATCTTGTATTTTTGAATGAAGCTCAGAATAAATTCCACCCATAGAACCGGAAGCATGTGTATATGCATTAATCTCATATGCAACAGAGAAATCATCAAGTCCGGTTTGTTCAACAAAAGGTTTCGGCTCTTTTAATATAAGATTAGTTTCGCTGGCAGCGGAAATCAGCAGCTCATGTACTATTCTCCATGGAACATCATATCCGATTGTTACAGTAGTATGTAATATCAGTCCTTTGTCTTCAGCAGATGAGCTAAAATTAATAATATGGCTGCCAAGCACCATTGCATTCGGAATTGTTATATCAACATTTTTATTTGTTCTTATTCTCGTTACTAAAAGTGTTTTCTCCACAACCTCGCCCATTGCATCTGAAATCTTAACTTTTTCTCCTGTCTTGAAAGGTCGCATATAAGTTAGCAACACCCCTGCAACAATATTTGCAACGGCAGATGTGGAACCTAAAGAAAATAATATTCCCACAAAGATGGAGATGCCTTGAAAGAAAGGTGAATCTGAACCAGGCAGATATGGGAATATTACTATTACCGCAAGTATAATAATCAAAAACCGCACTATCTTAAATGTAGGCATTGCCCAATCACGCGGGAAGGAGGGAAACTCAATTCTTCCTGTATGAATTTCTGTAAATATGAATTTAACTAACTTTATTATATACCTGAATACGAAGATGAGAACTATTATGAAAAACAAATTAGGTAAAAACTTTACAAATGAATTTAATACCGATATCAGGGGTGTTAGGATATATCCGAAAAGTTTATCAGCCCAGGTTGCAGTGAATTTAAACAGACTAAAAATGATTGTTATATAAAGATAGAGAAGTATAATCTGAATTGTGAACCTGAGCACCTTATTAACTAAAATTAAAAATTCAACTGTTCTGTCAGCAGACAATAATTCAATTGATTTAACTTTTACTGATAGTATTTTTGTTCCTTTCCAGCTTTCATATTTTTCGTTGAGCAAACTTAGAAGTGAGTTGACACTCTTAAACAATGTAAAGAAAAGTGCAGAGTAGAAGATCAGTAATGCAAAACTTTTAATGATCGGCTGAAGTTCCCATTGACGGGTATAGGGCCAGAGCAATAGTGTTTGTGTTATGAATAAGTAAATTGCAAATAATATTAAGACAAATCTTAGTCCGCGTAAAAGCAGGATAATAATTGTTACAATAGTTGATGATTGAATAATTGCTTTGTCTTTAAGTGTTACTGTCTTGATTTTCGATTCATCAAGCTGCTCAATCTTTTTATATAACCGGGGAAATATTTTTGTTGTAATCCAAAAGAAAACAATTAATAAAACTAAATAAACAAGTGTATAAACTCCGTTTTTAATCATACTGTTCTGACTGTAAATCACTCTTCTTTCATTCAATTTTTCTATAAGAGTTTTCCTGTAACTCTCTGCAAGAAATATTTCAGTAGTATCAGCAATTGCAGCATCATCCTTGGTTACAACAAATAAAACCTCATCGAAAAGCTGAAGCTGAACAAAATCGGTTTGCGGCACTATTTTTATCGAATCATAATCAATTGTGTCATTTGATGCAATGGTTTTGATTTTTAACGTAATTTCATCTGCCCGTTTTTCAGGACTGAAAACACCAAGACTGGTTTGAACATAAAAAAGAGTGTCGGTATCCAGTACTATTGGAAATTTATTTAAACTATCTTTTGATGATTGAGAAAATGCTGATCCTGAAAAAGTAAAGAAGACCAGAATGATTATAAAAGCAGAAAAATGTTTTTTTGTGTTATTCATATTTCCTCCGAACGATATCATTATTTTCTGATTAAATAGTTCACTGCATTATTTTATTATATAAAATGCTATTGTTGTTAAAATATTTTCTTATTATTTAATTAAAACTTTGGCGGGTAAAAATCACCTGTCTAAAGCTAAGCAATTTTTTAGTATTAAACAGATTTAACTAAGGTTTTCTTTAAGCTCAATTTGTTATCATTTCAACAAATGCAATATTTTTCTTAATAAACGAAGTTATACATGTATTCTGGTGGAGTTGTTTTGCTGTTATAAATCATCCGAAAATCAGATATTCAAAAAACCGAATACTTATTACTGAATCAAATTCTTAAAGATTTTATTGATGCAATTGAATCCACCGTAAAACATCCGGATTACGTGAAGAGCTTGCTGTAATCATTAGTGATATTATTACCAGAGAAATTGAGTTTGTTAAACAAGGTAATAAACCATATAAAAGAAACACAAAGAATAAAAGTTGAGATGTTAAAATAAACAGTCAGAATATTTTACGCATACACTTTCTTTTCAGCTTTAGCAGTGAATTTATATGAAGGTACACAATGGAAGAGATAAAATGCATAAACTCATAAAGTTAAAAGTTATTGCGAAGCAAAATTTTTTTTATTTTAGCAAATTCAATTTATAATTTAACCGGAAATAATTTTATGTCAGATTCTTCAGTAAATATAGAACAACTTACAATCAACACTATACGCACACTCTCAATTGATGCAATACAAAAAGCAAACTCTGGTCATCCCGGAATGCCGATGGGAATGGCGCCAATCGCTTATGCACTTTTTTATAAAGCAATGAAACATAATCCTTTGAATCCTGAATGGATTAATAGAGATAGATTTGTCCTATCAGCCGGACACGGAAGTATGCTATTATATTCTGTTCTGCATTTAGCCGGTTACAATATTTCACTTGAAGATATTAAAAACTTCAGACAGTGGGAAAGTAAAACTCCCGGGCATCCGGAAATAGATCATTCATTGGGTATTGAAACTACAACCGGTCCTTTGGGTCAGGGATTTGCAACTGCAGTGGGAATGGCAATAGCGCGCGATTATCTTGCTGCTCTATTTAATAAAGATGATATTAAGCTTATTGATCATGGTATTTGGGGAATTTGCAGCGACGGAGACCTGATGGAAGGAATTTCACACGAAGCTGCTTCACTTGCCGGACATCTGAAATTAAATAAACTTGTTTTCTTTTACGATGATAATCAAATTACAATAGACGGCAGAACAGATATTTGTTATTCCGATGATGTAGCAAAGAGATTTGAATCTTACGGCTGGCAGGTGCTTTCTATTAATGACGTTAACGATACAGTTTTGGTTGAACGGATTATTAAAATGGTTCGTTCAAATTACAGCAAACCAACTTTGATAATTACAAAAACACACATAGGATATGGAAGCCCAAACAAACAGGATAAATCATCATCACACGGTGCACCTCTGGGCGAAGAGGAAGTAAAGCTGACCAAACGCAATCTCGGAATGCCTGAAGATAAAACATTTTATGTTCCCGATGAGGTTTACGATCGTTTTAAAAAAATTATTGTTTGTGGAAAAGAAGCTGAGGATATGTGGAATGAGAAAGTAAATGAATACAAAACAAAATATCCCAACGATTATTCTTTGTTTGAATCCGTAATGAGTTATAAGTTTAACAACAACTGGCTTAATCATCTTCCTAAGTTTGATAACTTTGATGAAAAAATAGCAACAAGAGTTGCTTCCGGTAAAATTCTAAATGCAGCAGCTATTGATATCCCAGCTCTTATCGGCGGATCAGCGGATTTAAATGAATCAAATATGACTGAAATAAAATCTTCTAAATCATTTTCTGCAGAAAACAGGATTGGAAGAAATATTCATTTTGGAATCCGTGAGCACACAATGGGAGCTATATTAAACGGCATGGCAATTTATGGAGGGGTAATTCCATTCGGTGCTACCTTTTTAATCTTTTCGGATTATATGCGCCCCGCTATTCGTCTTGCTGCGCTGATGAAACAAAAAGTAATTTATATTTTCACTCACGATAGCATTGGTCTTGGTGAAGACGGACCAACTCATCAACCAATTGAACAACTTGCTTCTTTACGGGCAATGCCAAACTTAATTGTACTGCGTCCTGCAGATGCAAATGAAACAATCGAAGCCTGGAAATACGCATTGAAACACACGGGGGGACCCGTTGCATTGATCCTGACCAGACAAAAGTTACCAGTAATTGACCGTAAAAAATATGCTGTCTGTGAAGGCGTAAAAAACGGTGCATATATAATCAAGGATACCGATGGCAAGCCTGATTTGATTTTATTAGCATCTGGATCCGAAGTTTCGCTTTGTATTGATGCAGCGGAAGCTCTTCAATCCGAAGGAGTAAAAACGAGAGTTGTAAACTTTGTAAGCTGGGAAGTTTTTGAAAAACAAACTGAGGAGTATAAAAATTCAGTTCTGCCAAAAGAAGTTAAAGCAAGGCTTTCAGTTGAAATGGGAGTATCGCAGGGATGGAGTAAATATGCAGGCGACTATGGAGACAGCCTGAGTATTGAAAAATTTGGAGCTTCCGCACCTGATAGTGTTTTATTTAAACAATATGGATTTACAAAAGAAAATATTATTTTTTTAGCAAGAAAGATTCTGAATAGTTAAAGTTCAATTAATGTCCGGGTTAAGAAAAGATTTTACTGAAAAGGAATGGAAAAAATGCTGCGGAAATTTTTGTAAGGATTGTAATATTGCAAATGCTTATCGAAAAAAATTTGGAAAGAAAAAAGGTGAGAAAAAATTTCTTAAGGATAAGAAAAAATATTAATATCAAAAAATGAAAGATCGAATATGAAAAAATTCATAGTGTTTTTGGTTGTAGTATTAGTTGGTATTCAGTTTATTTCGGTTGAACGAACAAACCCTCCTGTGCAATCAGAGATTTATGCTCCTACTGAAGTTAAGACAATCTTTAAAAAAGCATGTTATGATTGTCATTCAAATGAAACAAACTGGGTTTGGTACACTAAAGTTGCACCAATATCTTTTCTATTGGCTAAACATGTAAAAGATGGAAGAAAACATCTCAACTTTTCTGAGTGGGGTTTATATGACGCTAAAAAAGTTCAGAAAAAAATGGAGGAAATCTGGGAAGAGATTAAAGAAGAAGAGATGCCGCCTTGGTTATATCGTGTCGGTCATAGCGAAGCAAAGCTGACGCCCGAAGAAAAAAATATTATTCGTAATTGGGCAACGAATAAATAAACTAAATGAGCTTAAAAAGATCTGATTTAAGATTTTCTCAGCTTTGGTCGCAGGTTGATTTTCAAAAAACTTCCACAATTACATTAATTTTTTCTAATGTTCTTGTAATATTATTTACTATTATTGATGAAATATCTGCACTTGAAGTTCTGTGGATTTACTGGTCTCAGAGTGTTATTATAGGAATATTTACTTTTACAAAAATTATTACAATCAAAAATTTTTCTACTGATAGAATTAAAATTGAAAATCAAAAGCCGGTTGCAGCAAGAGCTGCTGCAGTAGTGAGTGCTTTCTTTTTCTTATTCCATTATGGACTCTTTCATCTTGTATATGCTGTTTTTCTTGTAAGTTTTTCCACCCTTAGTAATTTTTCTGTAAACAGTAACAGCTACATATTTATAATGGTTTCTGCCGGAGTATTTTTTATAAACTATTTGATTGAATATATTAAATCAAAAAAAGAACAGCAGTTTGAAGAACCAAATCTTGGAAAATTATTCTCTGCACCCTATGCAAGAATAATTCCAATGCACTTAACAATTATTTTTGGGGGGTTTATCGGTTCTATTGGTCAGGTATTTTCAGCTAATGCAAACATCGCGGTTGTAGTTTTGTTTTCAACAATTAAAACAGTTGTGGATTTGATAACTCACTCGGTAAGTTTTTCAAAACGCACTCCAAACAGGGCAGTTGCAGAATAATGGTTTGATAACACATATACATTTTATTATTTTTATTTCGTGAAAGAGACATTTCAAATACTGATTTTCTTTTTTTTCTTTAGTTCATTTTTACTTCCACAAACGATCAAAGAACATTTATTCAATTCTGAAACTGATTCTTCTAAAATCAGGTCGGATGTTAAGGGCATAGAACAAATCATTATAAGATTTGATGAGTTTGAGCTTTATCAAAAATTTTACAATTCTAAAAATCAAATATCTTTAGATGATGATCCAAATACAGTCTGGCTTAAAACCTCACTGCTCGTCTCAAAAGATGAGAAGTTTTCTCAGGAATTTTCACCGTATTTTTTAGGACCTTTAGAACAGAAATATCAAAGGGATTCAAAATTTAGTCTGTTCAGATATGCTTTAGGAATGATCCAAACCGGTGCTGCTGGATATTTCGCCTATAAGCATATTAAGAAATATGGATTACGGAAATAATACGCTTAAAATAAATATAATCCGCAAATCAGATAATTTTTCCACTCCTGAATTATTAGAACGATTAGGAAACTTTTACAAAGCCTCGCCTGTCTTAATCAATAGTTAAAATCAAAAGCGAGGTCAGTATGAAAAGATTAGTTACGATTTCTTTTTCAGGAGAAAGTAAACCAAGACAAATTGCTGTCTTAATTTCTCTTCTGTTCATAGCTACATTATTTGCCTGCAGTTCAGTATATCCACAAGAAGAGCAAATCAATTCAGATGATTTAACACCGGAAAAATCATTTTCCTTTAAAGAAAACGGCTCACACTGGAAAGTTGATTTTAATGATGACAAAATATCTGCTTTATATAAAGATGGAGTAAAAATTCCGTCCGAAGAAATTGATCAGTACAAAAAGATGATTTATAAAAATCTTAATAAATTAACCGGTGAGCGTGATTATCTGGTTGGTATCATTCCTAAGCTTAATTTTGATTCAGATAAGCTTAAAGAAGATATTGAAAAGTTAAGAGAAAATTTTAACAAGGATAAGTTCTTTAACTTCAAGCATGATTTTGACAAGGAAAAGTTTAAAGAGGATATGAAAAAATTTGAAGAACAGATGAAAAGATTTAATGAAAAAGAACTCGATATGTATTTTGATTCAGAAAAGTTTAAGGAAAAAATGAAAGAACTTGAAAACTTATTGAAAAAACTGCCGGTTCTTCCGTTCTATTCAGAACCTGATTGTGAGAGTTATCTTGAAATAATAAATCTTGAAGATGATTTAAATTATTTCAGTGAATCATTTAGTGATTTATAAATCATACGAGACCGATAATAAAACAAGTCTCATTTTCCTCCTGAAGCCTGCAATTAAATGTGGGCTTTTTTATTTTATAGTGAAATATCTTTTGGGAAGCTGAAAGATCTGTTCAAGTATATTTGAGCCGGTATCCGAATAAATTTAGAATATCATTAAAAGATTAAGAAGTAATATTCATTTTAATCTGAGAATTACTATTGATGGTGTTTAGCTATAACTCAACATGGTTTTAAAAAAAAAGTCCCCGATGTTGGGGTGACACATCGGGGGAGTACTGATAATAAGTTTGGGGGAGAACTCATTACCAAGTACAATTTCAAATCTATTGCAAAGATAATACGATGTTAATAAAATGCAAATGGAATATTTTTATTTCTCAATTTTTTTGAGTGATTAAAATTTATTAGAAATAATATGTTCTGTAAGAATATCATTTAAGTTAAATTATTAAGCCTAAGAAGTTATTGAAATCAGGGATTATTTATTTTCATAATTTGAGCCATTTCCTTACTTTCACGTATATCAATTCATTCAATTAGGAGAACAAATGAGCCGGGAAATACACCGTTGGTACAGCCCAAACTTAAATAAAGAAATGGAAATTGTTGTTTACGGTCACTATGGTTTTGCATTACTAATGTTTCCGACTGCGGCAGCAGATTATCTTGAATATGAAAGATTTAAATTAATTGATACCATTGGTGGATATCTGCACGATGGAAAAGTAAAAGCCTTTTCAATTAATAGTATTAATAATGAAAGCTGGCTGAATAATAATATGCACCCTGCTCATAAAGCTATCAGACATCAGCAATATAACCGATATGTTGTAGAAGAAGTTGTTCCATTTATTCATAATCATTGCAAAGGGTTGGTTCCAATTGTTACAACCGGTGCTTCTCTTGGTGCTCTGCATGCAGCAAATAATTTTTTCCGGAGACCGGATATTTTTTCAGGTACTATTGCAATGAGCGGCAGTTATGATTTGAAAAGTTACTCAAAAGGTTATTACGATCAGAATGTATATTTTAATTCACCTGTTGATTATTTACCCAGATGGGATGATGAGAATATGTTCAATCATATGAGAAGAGGCAGAATTGTTATTGCTTCAGGGCAGGGTAACTACGAAGATCCAGAAGCATCAAAACAGCTTTCAAATATTCTGAATGCACGTGGAGTAAAACACTGGCTGGATCTGTGGGGATTTGATCAGCCGCATGATTGGCCAACCTGGAGAAGTATGCTTCCTTATTTTTTAGGTCATATTAAATTTTAGCAATTAATTTTTATGGGGCGTATGAACTGGAAAGATTTTTTATCGGATAAAAAGAATAAAACTGAATTTATTGTAAGTTTGATTTTTTTAGCTGTTGTCCTGGCAGTTCTGGCTTGGTTTATTAACTATGTGGAGCTTAGACAAGGTGTTGCTTTCAATGATCCTTTACTTGAGTTATTTAATCCGATAGATTTAACCTGGTTTACTTTTGGTCTGATTTATTTTGCATTGATACTTGCAATTGTATCATTAATAAATAATCCAGTAAAATTATTGTTTGCGCTTCAGCTTTACTCACTGATGGTTTTTGTAAGAATAATTGCAATGTTTTTACTGCCATTAGATCCACCCGAAAAGATGATATTATTAAAAGATCCTTTTGTAGAATTATTTGGGTCAGGCAAAACTTTAACAAAAGATTTATTCTTCTCCGGTCATACTGCAACATTGTTCATTTTATATCTTGTTTCTGAAAAGAAAAAATTTAAAATGTATTTTTTAATCAGTACGATATTAGTGGCAGCCTTCGTTTTGCTGCAGCATGTGCATTATACAATAGATGTTTTTGCCGCGATATTTTTTACGTATGCATGTTATAAGTTATTAAGTAAAATTAGCCGCAGAAAAGTTAATGGATAACGAATTAAATAACGAGGACATCGGCGCAATTCAAAAGTTTGTTTCGAAAGACTTTGCAGATATTGATTATTCATCTCTGATCCCGAACAACGATTTTAAAAGACTCGAAGAGTTCAGGGAATACCTGATCGAAAAGATGAAAAATCTTTTAGATAATAATTACAATCTTTTAATTAACACATTGTATAGAATTGATGTAAGTGAGAAAAAGTTATCAGAATTATTTTCATCTAAAAACAATGAAACAATCCCTGAAAAATTAGCTGATTTAATCATTGAAAGACAGATACAAAAAATTAATTTTCGTAAACTTTATCGTAACGGCAATCTTTAATCTTTTCAGGGGGTCAAAATATGGCAGTAATAATTACTGAGTGTAAAAATTTGTTAAATTGAAATTTATCTGCACAATAAGTAATTTCATTTCCAAACATTATATATTTATTTGAATTTTCGATAATATAGGCATACTTAGCAGGAGCCATCATGGGTTTATTTGAAAATAAACGGCGTAAGGAATTAGAAAAAGAAAAAGAAGAGCTTCTTATCAGATTAAATAATATTTCTGAAAGAGAAGACAATGTAAGACAGCTTAACGATGTATTGAAAAAAATGCGTGTTGAAGTTGCTGATTTGAATGAAAGAAAACTTAATCTTTCAGGCGAAATAGAATCTTTGCGCGAACAGAAAAAACAAATCAAAGTTGATATTGAAGCACTGAACAAAGAAATTCTGAACTTAAAAAACCTTAAACTCGAGGAACAGAACACACTGCTCGAGTATTCATCCCGAATTGACAAGATTAAAAATCAAATCAATAACGATGAGGTTCTTAAAAATCTTGACATTGAATTAGAGTCCGAAGAATTTAATCATAAAAGTAAACAATTAGAAAGCCTGAGTTCTGAATATGAAGATTTGCGTGATAAGATTTTTACAGCCGAAGAAAGAATTGATGAGCTTAGCTCACTTGAAGATGAATTAAGCTGGAAGATAAAAGAAAAGAAAAAAGAACTTGAATCGCTTAATAATGAAAAATTAAGACAATCATACAGGGAAGCAAATGAAGTTGAAGATAAGATTATAGATCTGGCTCGTGAACAAAAACAAATAATAGACGATATACAGAGCAAACAAACTGAAATAACCGAACTTAACAAAAAATTATTTGAGCTTAAGGAAAAAGAAACTTCGTCTATCGATATTATCCGGGAACTGAACGAAGAGCTTATTGAAAAACAAAAACAAGCTGATTTTCTTGGTGAAAAAATTAATGGCTTATATGAAGAAGAAGATTCTAAGCGAAAGGAAATCAGAGAGTTAGTAAGAGAAGCTGATGAGCAAAAACAAAAAGTTGATTTACTGCAATCAAGGGTAGAGGCTTTAGAGGAGGAGGAAAAGAAGAAAAATTCACTGCTCGGCAGAGTATTCGGTCATATAAAATCTAAAGAAGATATTTCTGATGATAAAAAGCAAAATCTGGATGATCTTGATAGAATTGGAAAAGAAAGACTTCACTGGATAGAAGAGATTTCACGTGAAGCAAAAGAACAGGAACTCCGGCTTGAAGTAATTAAAGAGGAGATTGAACGATTAAATAAAGATGAAAGAGATAAATCAGAGAGGTTAGGCTTTCTTGATGATCAGATTAATTTAAATGAAATGCAGCTTGATCAGAAGAGGATCAGATTCAGAGAAATTGAACTAATGGAGCAGGAAAAAATTGATAAGATTTCAGCACTTGCCGAAGAGTTAAACGCACAGGAGACTAAGGCTGATGATCTGAGAAAAGAGCTACTGTTTCTTAATAACCAGATTGAAGAAAAAAATTCTTTGCTTATCGAACTGACCAGCCAAATAACAAACGACGAAGAGATAATAAAGCAGAGATCAAGTGAATCACAGCAATTAGTATTAGAAGAACAAGATAAAAAAGACAGAATAGAAGAATTAAATATTGAAATCTATGAAAAGGAAAATCAGGTTGATAAATTAAAAGACAATCTCGCAGTTCTGTCAGAAGAAGTTGATGATAAGAGAGATGAGCTTAATGATTTGTTAAATCAGCTTAAAGAAACACAGGAATCATTAACTGAAAAAATTCTGCCTGCACAATCAGAGTTAAACAGAATTACAAATGAAATAGACTCTAAAAAAACCGGGCTTGTTGAAATTTTAAATCAGATTCAAAATGAAGAGCAGCAATTAGAATCCAAAAGGAAGAAATTAGCTGAACTTGATTTGCAGGAAAGTGAATCATCAGAGAAGTTAGAGCTGTTGGTTAGTGAAATTAACAATCACGAACAGAAATATCGCGTGTTAAAAGAAGAGTTTGACTCTCTAACCCAACAAGAGAGCAGCAAGAGAACTGTTCTGGAGAATATTTCGAGCAAGCTGGAGCAGAGCAAAAAAGAAATTGAAGAGAAGGAAATAAGACTTTTAGAATTAGAAAAACAGGAATTTGAGTATTCAAATAAGCTCAGAGGCTTTGCTGAAACATTAAAGACTGAGGAGGAAAAATCAAATCTTCTGCGTGAAGAAGTATTGAAATTGACTGAAGAGAATATTCAGAAAAAAATAAAACTTGAAGAGCTTATTGCAGAGATTGATGAAAAAACTGCGGGTGTTTCAGAAAGAATAATTGAGCTTGAAAATACTGAATCGTTAAAAAGAGCAACAGTTGAACAGTTAGAGCAGCAAATTGAAAAACAGTCCGTTGATGCCGAGCAGTTAAGAAATACTATTGACGAATTAAGTAAAGCTGAAAAATCAGCACGACAAAAAGTTGATGAGCTTGCTGAACAGATTAAAGATAAAGTAGATAAACTTAATCAAATTGAAAATAATTTTGCGGCAAAAGAAAACGAAGCACAGGGTTTTGAGTTTCAGTTGGCTGAGAAGTTAAGGGAGATCAATGAAACTACCGCACGACAGCAGAAAATATTTGAAACTATTGAACTCAAACAAAAAGAACTTTATGCGGTTGAAGAGTCATTAAACATTAAAACCAAGAGACTTGAAAAGCTTAATCTGGAAGTTGCTGAAAATGAAAAGAGACATTCAGAATTGATGAGTGAAACCCGCCGGCTGGAAGATATGAAAAATGATCTGCACAGAAGGACTTTGCTTGAGCAGGAATCTTATGACAAGCTGAACAAAGAAAAAGAAAAGATAAAAGAAATACTTCCCTTACTTGAGCAAAGACGTGAAGAAATCGAGAAAGGAAATATTGATCTTGAAAACCGCTTTACTAAAATGTTCCAGAAGTTTAATGCAGAAATGAATGAGGTTACTAAAAAGAGAAGTGTAATAGATCAGATCGTATTAAAGAAAGAAAAAGATATTGAAGAGAAAGACCATATCCTGTTTGAAAAGATAAATGCAATTGAAGAAAGTGACAGACTCTTAAGTATGAGACAAGCTGAAATTGATGCCTTTGAGCAGATACTTAAAGCTTTTAGTGAAAAGAAAGAAGAGCTGAGAAACGAACTTTTGAAACTTGATGAGCAGATCTTAGAAAAGAAAAACTCTAACGATGATATAAAACTGGAAGCTGAACTTATTTTGAAAAAGAGAACTTCGGTTGAGCAAAACCTTCAGGAATTAATTAATAATATGAATCAGAAGTTTGTTGAAGCGAAGGAAAAGCGAAGTAAGATAGAAAGAGAAGTAAGAGTATATGAAGAAAAAGCTGATGAATTGAATCAGAAAATTTCTGAATCAATGGACGAATTAGTTGAACTGCAGTCTGCAATCAGCATGATTAAGGTTGAACACGAAGAACACCGCGGCAGTATTGTTAAACTTGCAAATATGAAAAAGAAACTTCAGGAAGAAATAGCCAAGAGTCAGAGAGTTTTACAAAGATATCAGAAGATAAGAGAAAAGCTAAAAATTGAACAGACTATTTTAAAAAACAGACAAGATTCAATTTCAAAAAGAATCAACATCAGTGATGATGTAAGTTCCACTGATAATTTAGACGATTCAGAAGCCGCTAAGATATTTAAAATCTGATTTACATAGATGTGAAAGAAGAGATATAATAATATCACTTTGTTTCATCTTTAAAGCATTGGCATATTAAGCCCAACTCTAAAATTATTTCCGTCGAGATAATTTAACTTCCACATAAATTCTATTTTAAATGGAATTATACCTTGTCCAATTCCAAATCCTAATTCATAAAAAGGATGTTTAAATGTTCTGATAGAATAAGGTGAAATTAATTTTGAGCTTTCATTTAATTCTGAAACAGCCATATTAAAAATCAAGGACAACATAATTTCCCAGTTTTTAATTACGGGAATATTTAATAATCTGAAAAGCTCATCACTGAAATTATGGGTCAGGTTTAATGTAAAAATTTTATCTCCGGCTATTTCATTAAGATTTAATGTTCTGAAAGTTTCTGAGTTAAAGACTGCATCAATGTTTCCGGGCAGTGAATAAAGATCCTGATATGCAGTGGTTCCATCGGTATATCTTGTATAAATGCTTAGATTCAATGAAGCTGATTTAAAGGTACGGATAAACACTCGTGATTTTAATTCATAGATTTTAAAATTCAGATCGCTGCCGAGTTTATTTTTATCAGAATAATGTATATCGCCGGAAAACAAAACAAAAGATCTTCCTAAAGATGTTCTGCGTCGAAAGTATCCGTCTTCAATATAGTCCCTGAAATCAATATCAAAACCAAAGTTTACAGTATTTATTGTGGAAGGAAAAATTATAGGATTACTTCTATAGTCTTTATTCCTGTTAAAGAAAGAAAAATTTGTATTTACTAAAGCCGATCTGTTTGTCTTGTTACTGAATCCTGTTCTGACCTTTAAAACCGGGAACAACTCACCCTCAACTTCAAATGCAAAGCCTTTGGAATAATAATAATCTCTGAACTCATCTTTGGATATTAATGTAACAAGGGTTGAAAACAGCTCTCCATAATTATCTGAATCTTCAAATAGAACTTTCAGCTTATTAAATATGTTTAGTTTTATTTCCCATGTGCGATAATCACCCAATAAATAACCAGCGAAAAAATCCTGTTTAAATTTTTCATCCGAAAAACCATAAGAAAGTTTTAAAAATGAATTAAGTCTTTTATTGAGAAGGTCGTTTGCAAAGATTCCAAAATCAAGTGAATGTCCTTCCACTCTTGAAAAATGATAAAGTGAAAGGGGTGCACTAACCGAGATGTTTTTATTTAAATTTACTTGTGTGCTTAGAAGCGAAAAATTTTCCCAAAAATTCCAGGGGACTTTTTCAAGACTATCAATGCGGGCATAAGCAGCCTGTTCTTCCGGAGTATTTGGTATTGTTGGTGTTGAAATCCAATAGGATGAATCCTTATCATCAGCATCAGGAAGAACAGTTAAAATTGCCTTATTAAAAATATCATTAGGTAACTGTTGATTAATTTTATAATTAAAAAGAATCGTATTTAACTCAAAACCAATCCTGACAAGTCCAAGCAGATTAGCTTTAACAAATAACCGGTAATCAATCGGCAGCTGAATTCCCGAAAACTCATCAAACTGCTGAAAGATATTAACGGTATCAAATACACCGCCTGTATTTGCAGCACGATTTAAAAACAGATCAGCTTTTATAAGGTCATAGGTTCTGTCTGCAATAAAAATATGACCAGTAAAGCCCGGATCGGAGGGAAGGTTGGGTTCCAAAAAAATATTGTAAACCTTCAGTGCATTTTTATAAGAAGTTGATTCAATCCGATAGTAATAATAATCCAATGCATTGTCTGAAATCGGACTTGGTAAATCCTTGCCTAAAAAATTCAAATCGTTTTCATAAAAATTTTGTATCAATCTTCCGCCTGTTAAAATGTTAATTGAAGGCGGGATATTTGCGCTTTGTGTTCTTGCTAGTACAATTGATTTATAATTATCCGGTTGTTCAAAATAATTGATGCTGTGGTTTTCCAATATTCCCGATATTACTAAATCAGTTGTATCATTGCCTCCGATTCCAACACCGATGCTGTTATCGCTTGAAGTAATATCTTCAGTAGTTCTGATAATACCCTTGGTATAAGCTTCAACTTCAGAGGTTTTTAATAACGATTTTATGATCTTTTTTCTCCCGATCGCTTTACGAATAATTTCCAGTGCGGGATTAACTCCCGGATTTACAATTATTTCAGGTAAAATAACTTCTGTCTGTTTTAATTTGAAATCCAGTTTATTTATTTGTAAATCAGTATTGATTATCAGGGTATCAGAATAATAACCAATATGTGAAGCAATGATTTTATAAGATCCTTTTTTTGCTAATTTTAATTCAAACTCACCATCAATATTTGCAGCAGTTCCTATAAACGTTTCACTAATTCTTATATTGGCAAAACTGAGAGGCTGTGCAGTTGCCTTATCAGTTACTTTTCCGTTGATTATAATTTGCTGTGGAAAAATCAGAATAGAAAATATTGTCAGGATAAACTGGGCTGCAAAAACAATTTTAATCATAGAGAATATTTATAACTAATAACCGAAAAATATTTTAAAGGATAATTATATATCTGTGAATTAAATATATGGTTTTAATGGCTGATTAATGGTGATATTTTAGGTTATAAATTAATATCTTCTTATTATTTTTAATTGTTAAATTTCATAAAAATCTTTGAAGGAAAGCTCAATGAATAAAGTAAAGTCGTTAATAATCATAATACTTAGTTTGATTATTTTGGATCAAACTTTTAACTATGCTCAGGATTCTCTGGAAGTATCAAATCAAAAAGCAAAAGAAGTAATTGAAAGATATCTGACTGCTATCGGAGGAAGAGAAGCATTATCCAATATTGAAGACAGAACCACTATTATGCGCGGCTCTGCAATGGGTCAATCGCTGACAATGATTGTGAAACAAAAAGCTCCGAATAAAATGAGACAGGAAGTTAAAGCCGGAGGAATGGATCAACTGGTTGTCTTTGACGGTGAAAAAGGCATTATGAAAGTTGCTGAACAAAAAATTGATATTGCAGGAAAGGAATTAGAGCAGCTAAAAATTGAAGCGACTTTGAATATATTGCTTGATCCGGAAAGTTTTGGGATAAAGATATCTTTTGAGGGTGAAGAAAATACAGGCGATGTAAATATGTTTAAAATAAAATTTATACTTCCTTCCGGAATCAGATGGTTTGAATACTTTGACGCCGCTACCGGACTTAAAGTAAAGGAAGAAAAGGAATTGCAGACAGAAATGGGTATAATTCAGCAGACAGTTAATTATGATAACTATACCGAAGTTGATGGAATAAAATATCCGTTTAAAATTACTCAATCGGTTGCCGGACAGGTAATTGATGTAGCCGTTAGCAGCATTAAAATAAATAAAGGTTTAAGCGACGATCTTTTTGTAATTGCTGAATGATAAATAAAAAATATTCTGCCGTTGTTTTTGATTTGGGACAGGTGATTCTTTCATTTGATTATAAATTCTTTGTTGAAAAGGTCAATAATTACAAGAATGGAATCGGAGAAAAGTTCTTAGAGCTTTATAAAAGTAATTATCACATTCACAGGGATTTTGAGAGAGGAAAGATATCTGAAGATTCCTTTATACATCAAATGCTGAATTACCTTGATAATGTAATTGATGGCGAGACTTTTTGCAGATACTGGTCCGATATATTTTCATTAAATGAAGATGTTGTTGCATTACTGCCCATACTAAAGCAAAAGTATAAATTATATCTTGTTTCAAATACAAATTCAATTCATAAGAGGTACGGCTTCCAGCATTATGAGTTTCTGAAATTGTTTGATAAGCTTTTTCTTTCTCATGAAGTTGGATTTGTTAAACCCGAAAAAGAAATTTATCGGGCAGTTGAAAAAGAATCCGGCTTACTGCCCGAAGAACATATTTTTATAGATGATATTTTAGAATATGTTGATGCAGCAAAACAATTAGGCTGGGATGGAATACAGTTTAATGGTTATATTGATTTAGTTAAGAATCTGAAAGGGAGAAATATTTTATGAATAAAATTATTAATGATAAAAAAGGCAGTCGTTTTGTTATTAATATTGATGGGCTTGAGGTTTATGAGCTTTACGCAGAGGATAAAGGTACGATAGATCTTTACTCAACATATACTCCTCCGCAATTACGCGGAAAAGGATTAGCCGCCGATATTGTAAAAGCCGCCCTTGAATATGCTGAAGAAAAAAACTTAAAAGTTATTCCAACCTGCTGGTATGTAAGAAAATATGTGGATGAGCATCCCGAATATAAAAAACTGATCTTGGATAAATTTTAATTACGAGGGTTTTAAATGAAAAAAATAATCGGAGTTATCTTGGTTTTAACAGCTCTTATTGGCTGCTCGCAGAAGCTGAAATATCCTGAGACAAAAAAAGTTGAAGTAACGGATGATTACTTTGGAACAAAGGTAGATGATCCTTACCGCTGGCTGGAGGATGATAATTCTCCTGAAACAGCTCAATGGGTAAAGGAAGAAAATAAAGTTACAGATGAATATTTATCCAAAATTCCTTTCCGCGATAAGTTAAAACAACGATTTGAGAAATTGTATAATTATCCCAAATTCAGCGCTCCTTTTCGCGCAGGAAAAAGATATTATTTTTTTAAAAATGATGGATTGCAAAATCAAAGTGTAATGTATGTTAAAGAAAATCCGGATAGCGAAGCACAGTTATTTTTTGATCCCAACAAACTTTCCGATGACGGAACAATATCTTTAGCAGTTCTTTCATTTTCAAAAGATGGAAAAACATTTGCTTATGGAACTGCCTCAGCAGGAAGTGATTGGAACGAGTATTTTGTTATTGATGTTGAAACCGGTAATAAACTTGACGATCATCTTAAATGGATTAAGTTTTCCGGTATGGCATGGAAAGATGATGGATTTTTTTACAGCCGGTATCCGGAACCAACCGGCTCAGAGCTTTCTACAAAAAATCAATATTCAAAAGTTTATTATCATAAAATTGGAGATAATCAATCCGGGGATGCTTTAATATTTGAAGATGCGGCAAAACCGGATCGTGGTTTTTCAGCAAATACAACAGATGATGAAAGATTTTTGATTATATCTTTTTCAGAAGGAACCAACAATAACGGGTTTCTTGTAAAAGATCTGTCAAACCCTGCTTCAAAGTTTATCAGCATAGTTGATGATTTAAATAATAATTATAATGTGGTTGATAACCTTGGTGACAAACTTTTAGTTCTAACAGATTATAATGCCCCAAATTACAGATTGGTTTTGATTGACCCGAAAAGTCCTGCTAAAGAAAACTGGAAAGATGTAATCCCTGAATCAAAAAATGTTTTACAGAGAGTTCAGATTATTGGCGGAAAACTTTTTACAACTTATATGCAGGATGCGTCGCATCATATATATGTTTATGATCTTAATGGAAAAATTGAATCAGAAATAAAACTGCCTGCATTAGGCTCGGTCGGGCTTAGCGGCAAAAGAGATGACAATACAGCGTTTTATTCATTTACTTCTTTTACATATCCGGGTGCAATTTACAAGTTGGATGTAAACAGCGGCAGCTCTGAACTTTATTTAAAAATAGATATGGATTTTGATTTTGATAATTATGTAACAAAGCAAGTTTTTTATGAGAGTAAAGACGGCACAAAAATTCCGATGTTCATCGTTTACAAAAAAGGATTGAAGCTTGATGGAAATAATCCGACTTTTCTTTACAGTTACGGCGGATTCAATATTTCGTTAAATCCTTCATTCAGTGCGGCAAGACTAATGTTTTTGGAAAATGGCGGAGTGTATGCGATGCCTAATATCAGAGGCGGCGGTGAGTATGGCGAACAGTGGCATAAAGCCGGAATGCTTGATAAAAAACAAAATGTATTCGATGATTTTATTTCTGCTGCAGAATATCTTATAAAAGAAGGATATACTAAACCATCAAAGCTTGCTTGTGCGGGCGGTTCAAACGGCGGTTTATTGATTGGTGCAGTTATAAATCAAAGACCCGATCTCTTTAAAGTTGCTGTTCCTCAAGTAGGAGTAATGGATATGCTGCGTTTTCATAAATTTACAATAGGTTATTATTGGGTTGTTGAATATGGTTCAAGCGATGATGCGGAACAGTTTAAATATTTGTACAAATATTCTCCGCTACATAATATTAAAAGCGAATTGAATTATCCTGCAACACTTGTAATAACTGCTGATCACGATGACAGGGTGGTTCCTGCACATTCGTTTAAATACATTGCAACTTTGCAGGAAAAATATAAAGGTGAAAATCCTGTCCTTATAAGGATAGAAACCAAAGCCGGACACGGTGCCGGTAAACCAACTTCAAAAATTATTGAAGAAGCTGCTGATATGTGGAGTTTTGTTTTTTATAATCTGGGCATGTCCCCGGAATATTAAACAACTTTTTAATTACTTAAAAAAGCTTGTGAAAGCCGGCTTGTTACATACGGCGTTTTATTTTTTAATTACTTTAGCTAATCAGAATTTATTATATGCAGAGAAATACTTCGAATTATTGGCAAACGCATTTTGAAAAATCGAATCAACTTGAATCTCCTGATTACGAAAATACATTGAGTTATTTCCAGAAATTTGCCGATAAAACCCAATACGTAAATATTGAAACAATCGGCAGCACACCACAAGGCAGAGAGTTAAAGGTTGTTGTTGTATCCAAGGATAAAGCATTTACTCCCGAACTTGCAAAAAAGAGCGGCAAAGCAATTGTGCTTATTCAAAATGGAATTCATCCCGGAGAGATAGAAGGGAAAGATGCTTGCATGCTTTTGCTCAGGGAAATTCTTATCACAAAGGAAAAAGAACATTTACTTGATAACATAATATTATTAATTATTCCTGTTTTAAATGTTGATGGACATGAAAGATTAAGTCCGTTTAACCGCCCAAATCAAAACGGACCGAAAAAAATGGGCTGGCGTACTAATGCGTTGAATCTGAACTTGAATCGCGATTATTTAAAAGCTGATACACCGGAAATAAGATCATTTCTGAAACTATTTAACGAATGGCTTCCGGATTTTATGATTGATAATCACACAACAAACGGTGCTGACTATCAATATCATGTAACTTATGGAATTGAAACTCACCAGAATATTGACAAAGGACTGGTTAACTGGATCGAAAGAGATTATTTGCCTTATTTGATTGAAAGAGTTGAAGCAGACGGATTTATTGTCGGTCCTTATATGGAATTTAAAGCCGGTACTATTGAAAGCGGAATTTTGGATTTGCCGGCACCTCCAAGATTATCTCATGGATATTGCGCAAGACAAAACAGGGTGTGTTTGCTTGTTGAAACCCACAGTCTGAAGCCATTTGCAAATCGTGTTTACTCAACAAAATCAATGATGGAACACACTATCAGCTTTTTGAATGATCATTACGGAAAAATAGTTTCATTAAATCATCATGCTGATAAACACACGATAAAATATTACTTAACTGATAAAAAGAAATTTCCGCTTGTTCTTACAGGAAACGGAAAGTTTGATAAATATTTATTTAAAGGATTTGAATGGTATGATGAACACAGCGAGGTATCTGGTTACACTGTCCGCAAATACACAAACAAACCAATTGAAATTGAGATACCGATTTTCAACAAAGCAAATTCATTAAAAAAAATCTTTGTTCCCCAGGCTTATATTATACCAGCACAGTTTACCGATATAATTGAAGTTATTAAGTCACATCGGATAAAATATAAAGTTTTAACAGCAGCAAAGAGATTAAAGGTTGAGAAGTACAAATTTTCAAACATTAAGTTTTCATCGTATCCTTATGAAGGAAGACAACTGCCGTCATTTAATGCCGAATCATTTACCGAGCAATGTGATGTACCAGCCGGCTCATTTATAGTTTACACAAATCAAAGACAATTAAGAGTTATTGTAAACTTACTCGAACCTGAAGCACCTGATTCATTTGTCAATTGGGGATTTTTCAACTCATTCTTTGAAAGAAAAGAATATGCTGAAGCTTATGTAATGGAGCCTTACGCAAAGAAAATGTTGAAAGAAGATCCGCAGCTAAAATCTGAATTTTACAAAAAGCTGAATGATGATGAAAGCTTTAGAAACAATGCAGGCGAAAGATTGGATTTCTTTTACAAACGTTCTCCTTTTTACGACAAAATGGAAAATGTTTATCCTGTTCTCAGAATACTTTCTGCTTAGCAATATTTTTAACATATTTTATTAGAGGCGGATTTACAAAAGATATTATAAGCATTGCATATCTTTTCTTAATTGCATTTGAAATCCTACCCATATATTTCTGATTATCTTATTCACAAACTGAAATTATTAAGCAATATTATTGACCTTTTAGGTTTTATTCAGTAGGTTTAGAACAGCTTATCCAACAAAACAAAAAATTATTTTTCATCATTTAGGAGGCTGGTATGAAATCAATAATTAAACGATTGTTTTTTGTTGTTCTGATAACTTCTGTCTTGCCGGTTTACTCTCAGGATTATTCTTTTGAAGAATTGATTGTTCAGAAAGAATTAAATCCGTCTTCTTATATCGAAGCAAAAAGGGAAGCGATAAAGCAATCGTTACCCATCGGTATAAAACTTCAGGAAGGAATATTGATTGATGTGCTAAAAGTAGAGAATGGTAAATTGCTCTACAGTGTTTTTAAAAATCTTCTGCATCCATTTGAGGATGGTGAAGTTATGACTTACGATCAGATAATAAACAAATATAATTTATCTGATGCTCAGATTAATTGGGGCAACTCCAAATCAGAAAATCAACAGACTGATGCTTCTGATACAAAACTATTGTTGATACCCGATTGGGGAAACGATAATGTTTTAGCTTTTGATCCTATCACAGGTAATCTGGTTAATGCTAACTTTATACCGCCCAATCCGGGAAATCTTGCTTCACCCAAACATGCACTTTTAAATCCTGCTGGTTTTATCAGTGTATCTGACCAAATTACTGATCTTGTGCAGAAGTTTGATACTGCTGGTTTATATCTTGGAGTTTTTGCGCCTGCCGGCGGAGTAAACAATGCCATACTTGATAATATCCGCGGTCATGGATACAGACCAAACGGAAATCTTGTTGTTACTGTTGGAAGCGGTGCTAATTCAAACGGTATTCCGGAATTTGATAATGCCGGAAATTATCTGGGTAATTTTATCGCAAATGGTTCAGGCGGATTAAATAGTCCTTTTGATATTCTGTTCAGAACCAATGATGTGCTGGTTACTGCTTCTACAAGCGATGCAGCACACAGATATGATCTTAATGGAAATTATATAGACAATCTGATTTCGGGTATAAACTTTCCGCAGGATATTTATGAGCTGCCCAATGGAAATCTGGCGGTTGCTGTTTTTTCTTCACCTTCCGGATTAGGAATTTACACTCCAAACGGCAATCAACTTCATTTTTTTACATCCGTAACAGGTTTAAGAAGTGTTTATTTATTACCGGGGGGCACTTACCTTGTAACTAATAGTACCGGGCTGCACGAAATTGACAGCACAAACGGTGCATTAATAAGAACAATATATTCAACTTCTAATCTTCAATATATTTCTTATGTAGATTATTCAATTATTCCGGTGGAACTTACATCATTTACAGCAAAAGTCAGCGGAAGAAGTGTTGTGCTTAACTGGACAACTGCAACTGAGCTTAATAACTCTGGATTTGAAATTGAAAGAAAGGAACCGGATGATATAAATCAAAACTCAGAATGGGTTAATATTGGATTTGTAAATGGAAACGGTACATCATCAGCATCACATTCATATACATTTATTGATGATCTAACGCTCACTCATAATCAAACTCTTTCCTATAGATTAAAGCAAATTGATTTTGACGGTAGTTTTCAATATTCGCAAGTGATTGATGTAAATATTCTGAATCCAATGGAGTTCAGACTTGAGCAGAATTATCCGAATCCGTTTAACCCATCAACCACTATCAGTTTCAACATTCCAACCGATGGGTTTGTAAATTTACAAGTGTTTGATATAATGGGAAATCAGATTGCAGAACTTCTGAATAAAGAAACAAAAGCCGGATTGCATTCAATTGAGTTTGATGCTTCAGGGCTTGCCAGCGGAACTTACTTCTACAAACTGCAAGCTGGCGGTAATATTGAAGTGCAGAAGATGCTGCTCTTGAAATAATGATTATTAAAGGCTCCTAAAGCGGAGCCTTTTGTTTCTTTTATTTGCATCTTTGATTCATAGAATTTAAACTTAACTCAAATAATTATATTAAAAATTAAAAAGTTAATACTTATGAGCACCGACAATCAAATAACTGTTTTAGCTGTTTCATCTTATGAAAAAGGACATGACTTTATGCGCGAAGCAAAAGCACAGGGCTGCCGTGTAATTCTGCTTACATCAAAAAGTCTTGAAGATGCCGATTGGCCGCGCGAAAGTATTGATGAAATCTTTTATATAGTTGATAAGAATAAAGAATGGAATATGCAGGATGTAATATATGGAGTCAGTTATCTTGCGCGAACAGAAAATATTGATAGAATAGTTGCACTTGATGATTTTGATGTTGAGCGTGCGGCTTCTTTAAGAGAGCATTTAAGAGTTGGCGGAATGGGTGATACTACAGCCCGGTATTTCCGTGATAAACTTGCAATGAGAATGCGTGCCCGGGAAGCAGGAATACCAGTACCTGAATTTTTACATGTCCTGAATCATAAAAAGATAAATGAGTTTGCAGATAAAGTTCCTTTTCCATATATGATTAAACCACGATTACTTGCTGGTTCTTACGGATTGAAGAAGGTAAATGATAAAAGAGAAATGTGGGATAGAATTAATTATCTGGCAGATGAACAATCATTTTTTTTGATGGAAAGATTTATACCCGGCAGCATCTACCATGTTGATACAATTATTTCTGAGCGGGAAGTTGTCTTTGGATTGGCAAGCAAATATGGAACTCCGCCTTTTGAAGTTGCCCATCAGGGAAGAGTGTTTACAAGTCAAACGCTTGACAGCAGCTCTGAAGAAGCCAAAGAAGTTTTAGAATTAAATATTAAAGTAATCAAAGCATTAGGTCTGTTACGTGGTGTATCACATTCCGAATTTATTCGTGCTGAGGATGGAAAACTATACTTCCTTGAAACTTCTGCAAGAGTCGGCGGAGCGAATCTCTCAACTCTGGTTGAAGCAGCAACAGGCGTAAATCTTTGGAGAGAGTGGGCAAAGATTGAAATCCTTAAAGGTGAAAAACCATATAGGCTTCCGAAAGTAAATAATGATTTCGCAGCAATTGTTACATCTCTTTCAAAACAAGAGTGGCCTGACTTAAATACTTACAATGATCCTGAAGTTGTATGGAGATTAAAAAAAGAATATCACGCAGGGCTGATTATTAAATCATCAAGTAAAGAAAGAATAAATCAGTTAGTGAATCAATACACAAAAAGATTTTACAATGATTTCTTTACAACTGCAAAGATGGGGGAAAGACCGAGTAATTAGTAAAGTTTAAAATAGTTTTTATGCAAGAACAGATTTGTAGATTCATTTTTTGAATGTTGATAATCTGTTTTATCAGTGCTTCAATTTATTTCTCTTAGCGAGGCGGGAATTTATAAATATAATTTTCCCGCCTCATCATTAATAATATTGTTAAGTTATTTTCTTAAATCTTGCCTGGAAAAATCTCAGGTGTTTCGGTTCATAAACCATCTTTAGTCCCCTGATCTTTTTTCTATCTTCATAAACCTGTGCGATCGATTCAACTGCAACATCAATATGAGCCTGAGTATAAACTCTTCTTGGAAAAGTCAGGCGCACCAGTTCAAGCTTTGGATAACGATGTTTTCCTGTATTCGAATCTCTTCCGGCAGAAACGATTCCTCTTTCCATTCCGCGGACACCGCTATCGATATAAATTTCTGCTGCAAGTGTCTGAGCGGGAAAAACGTCTTGTTTTAAATGAGGTAAGAATTTTTTTGCATCAAGAAAAATTGCATGACCGCCAAACGGATAAACAATCGGAATGTTATATTTTTCAAGCTGCTTTCCGCAATACTCAACCTGTCCGATGCGGGCTTTAATATTATCAAACTGCACCATCTCTTCCATTCCTCTTGCCATAGCTTCCATATCACGCCCGGCTAATCCGCCGTAAGTATGAAGTCCTTCATACACTACAACCATATTTCTTGCCTCTTCATAAACACGTTTATCGCGGGTTGCAAAAATTCCGCCAATGTTAACCATCAGATCTTTTTTAGCACTAACCCAAAGTCCATCAAAATGCGAACATATCTCTTTCAGAATTTGCTCGATTGTTTTTTTCTCATAACCCTTTTCACGGAGTTTAATGTAATAAGCATTTTCAACCGCACGAGTTGCGTCAAACCAGAGTTTTATTCCATGCTTTTTAAGTAATGAAGAAACTTCTTTTAAGTTTTTCATCGAAAATGGCTGACCGCCGGCCATGTTTACCGGACCAGCCATAAAAACATAAGGAATATTTTTAGCACCAACTTTCTTAATCAGACTTTCAAGTTTGTTCAAATTTATGTTGCCCTTAAAAGGATGAGTGTTCTGGGGATTGTGTGCTTCATCAATAATTACATCAACAAATTTTCCGCCAACTAGCTCAATGTGTTCCCTGGTAGTTGTAAAATACATATTACCGGGAATAACATTATCTGGTTTGATTAAAATCTTAGAAACCATGTGTTCAGCAGCCCTGCCCTGATGAGTCGGAACAAAGTATGGCATCCCATAATATTTTTTTATGTTATCCCACAGGTAATAAAAATTTTTGCTTCCTGCATAAGCCTCATCACCAAGCATCATTCCTGCCCATTGATAATCACTCATTGCATTTGTACCGCTATCGGTGAGTAAATCAATATAAACATCTTCGCTTTTTAATAAGAAAGTATTATAACCGGCTTCTTTAGCAGCTTTTTCGCGATAAGCTTTTGTAGTCATTTTGATCGGCTCAACCATTTTAATTTTAAATGGTTCTGCCCAGCTCCTTTTAATGATTTTTTTTGCCATATCTTTCCCTTTTTATTTAGTAATGGTTAATGATTTTCAATAAACTGAAATAATTGTAAAAGCAAATTAAGAAAAACAATTTTAGGAAATAAATTCTGTATTAAGAATTGGAATCAAACAGCTGATAGTTAATATTTGAAACACTCTGTACGGACTGGAGATTTTGCGAAAAATTTTTATCAGATAAATACTTTTTTAATCAGCTTTGGTTTACCCGGTTTGGATTTTGAAATCTTTACTGCGCTCTCAATTCTTTTTTTAGCAGATTCAACTCCTGTTTTAGAATCAGAAAATATCTCAGCAAGAACAACATTTTTATTAATCGTATCTCCGATCTTATAATTAAATATTATCCCTGCTTTGGGATCTATTTTATCATCTTTTGTTTTTCTTCCTGCGCCAAGATCAATTGCCGCCATTCCAAGCTCGTAAGTATTAATCTCTGATAAATATCCTGTAGAAACAGATTTAACCGCTTCTTTAATTTTTGGTTCAGGATATTTTTCAGGACGAATAACAAAATCCGTTTTACCATTTTGTGCTTTTACAATCTCTGCAAATTTATCAAAAGCTTTACCCGAGGATAATATCTTAATCGCTGTTTCAATTCCCTCGTCTAATGACTTTGCTTTCTTACCAAGATAAATCATAGCGCCTGCAAGGATTAAAGACAATTCGGTTAAGTCATTTTTCTTTCCATCTTTTAAAACCTGAATTGACTCGTAAACCTCCAGCCAGTTACCAATATAATTACCAAGCGGCTGATTCATATCAGTTACAAAACCAATTACTTTTTTATTAAAAGCTTTTGCCGTATCTATCAGTGAATTTGCAAGAGCAACTGCATCTTTTTCCTTTTGCATAAATGCGCCGCTGCCGGTTTTTACATCAAGCACCAAACCATCAATTCCCTCTGCTAATTTTTTACTCATAATACTTCCAGTAATAAGCGGAATTGATTCAACAGTTGCTGTAACATCACGAAGTGCATAGATTGATTTATCAGCCGGAGCAATTTCTTTTGTCTGTCCGATTAAAACCGCACCGGTTTTTTTCAGCACATTTTTATATTCTGTTAAAGTCAGATCAGTTCTGAATCCCGGAATAGACTCAAGTTTATCAAGTGTTCCGCCTGAATGCCCGAGTCCGCGGCCAGAAATCATTGGAACTTTAACTCCTGCTGCAGCAGCGATTGGTGCAAGTATTAAAGAGGTTTTATCCCCAACTCCGCCGGTTGAATGTTTATCAATTTTAATCCCTTTTATAGAAGAAAGATCTAGTACCTTTCCGCTGTAAAGCATAGCTTCTGTTAGTGCAGATGTTTCCTCTTTGCTCATTCCGTTAAAATAAACTGACATTAGAAAAGCAGAAAACTGATAATCAGGAATTTTATTTTTTGTAAAGCCTTTTACTAAGAAGAGAATTTCTTCTTTGGTAAGATGTTTATTATTTCTCTTTTTGCGGATGAGTTCTGCGGTATTCATATAAATAACAAAATATTTTTTATAGTACTATATAATATAAACTAATCTATTTGATTGCCCTTCATCATTTCTTTATTTTTAGCCCTCAAATTCTATAAGGAGTTATTCAGAATATTATGCAATTTAAAACAAGAACACATAATTGCGGCGAATTAAGAGAAGCAAATATTGGTGAAAATGTTGTACTTAACGGCTGGGTTGATAGAAGAAGAGACCTAGGCGGTGTGATTTTTATTGAAGTAAGAGACAGATACGGTGTTACTCAGATTGTATTTGAACCAACTTTCAGTCTGCAGGCACACACTGCCGCTAAAGATTTGCGGAGTGAATATGTAATTTCTGTTGAGGGTGTTGTAAGAAAACGACCCGCTGATACTGATAATCCTGAATTGCCAACAGGACACATTGATGTTATGGTAAACAAGCTGATTATTCTTAACGAAGCTGAAACTCCTCCTTTTCAGATCAAAGATGATGTTGATGTTCATGAAGATTTAAGACTTAAATACAGATATCTTGATTTAAGAAGATCCCAACTGCAAAAGAATCTTTTACTTCGACATAAAATGTATCAGATTACCAGAAAATATTTTGATGAAAATGGTTTTGCCGAAATTGAAACCCCGGTTCTGATGAAATCTACACCAGAAGGTGCAAGAGATTATCTTGTACCAAGCCGCCTGCATAAAGGTAAGTTTTATGCTCTTCCACAATCTCCCCAGCAATATAAACAACTGCTGATGGTGGCGGGTATGGACCGGTATTTCCAGATAGTAAAGTGTTTCCGGGATGAGGATTTAAGAGCTGACCGTCAGCCTGAATTTACTCAAATTGATGTTGAGATGTCTTTTGTTGATCAGAAAGATGTTTTTTCAATAGTTGAAGGATTGATGAAAAACTTGTTTAACGAAATCTGGAACAAAGAAATAAAAACTCCGCTGCTTAAATTATCATTTGATGAGGCAATGGAAAAGTATGGCAGTGATAAACCGGATCTGCGGTTTAATCTGGAGATGAAAACTCTTAATAATGTTTTTTCAGATACTGAGTTTAAAGTATTTAAAGATGCTGTGGATAATGCCGGAATTGTAACCGGATTATTAGCAGCGGGCTGCGGTGATTATACCAGAAATCAGCTTGATGTTCTGACTGATTTTGTAAAAGGTTTCGGCGCAAAAGGATTAATCTGGATCAGGGTTAAAGATAATGGTAACGGAACAGAGCTTGATTCACCAACAATGAAATTTTTCACTGAACAAGAAAAGAAAAATCTTATTGAAACGCTTGATGCAAAAGCAGGCGATTTAATTTTTATTTTGTCTGGTGCAAGATTAAAAACATTGAATACAATGGGTATGTTAAGATTGGAAATGGCAAAAAGACTGAATCTGATTAAGGAAGACTCTGAACCTCAATTGCTTTGGGTAACGGATTTTCCCTTATTTGAATGGGATGAAGAGACAAAAAGATTTTATGCAATGCATCATCCGTTTACTTCACCAAGAATCGAAGATATACCATTGCTGGAAACAGATCCCGGTAAAGTTAAAGCCCGTGCTTATGATCTGGTATTAAACGGAAATGAAATAGCCGGTGGAAGTATAAGGATTCACAACTCCGAATTGCAGTCAAAGATGTTTAAGACATTAGGGATCTCTGAAGAAGAAGCTCAGCAGAAATTTGGCTTTTTAATTAATGCATTCAAATACGGGGCACCACCGCATGGGGGAATCGCATTTGGATTTGATAGAATGGCAATGATATTTGCAGGTGAGAGTTCAATCCGTGAAGTAATTGCATTTCCTAAAACAGCCAGTGCAGTTTCTTTAATGGACGACTCGCCGTCTGTTGCGAGTGAAGAGCAGTTGAGAGAGTTACATATTAAGGTGAGGTGAGTTAATTACTTTATTTATTACCTAGCTAACCCTTTCTTTCCAGTAACCAGGTTTCATTGAAAGGTGAGTAATAGCTACAATAAAGATTTCATTTTCTCTAATCTGATATATTATAGCAAATGGAAAACGGTTTAACAGACATCGTCGGCTATTTTAAGAAAATTGAGTAAAGGCATCAGGAAACTCGAGAATTATGAAAATAGTATTAATCACCTCATCTAAAAATTCTATTCCAAGATTTTCCACCCTTTCCTGATAATATTCAACGGAGTGTATCAGTTCTGAAACAGCATCGGGATGAAACGTAAATTTCAATTTTTATATCTGTCTCTTAATTCTTTGATTACCTGTAATCCATTCAGTGATTGTACCTTGCCTGCATCATATTCACTAATACGATTTTCAGCTTCCTCTGCCCATAGTTTATCAATATCTCCGGGAGACGGTGCATTCAGACTTTGTAATAGTTTATCCACCAATTCTGCTCTTGCTTCGCGGGGTAATAGTAACGCTTCATCAGTAAATTTTTTTGTTAATTCTGACATATTTACCTCAAAACCTCAATAGCTTTTAATTTATGGCAAATATAATATGAAATTATAATATACGAAACACTTAATATTAAGTAGGACGTCGCTGTTTTGAATTTAAAAACAGCCAGTGCAGTATCCTTAATGGATGATTCTCCATCAATAGTAAGCGAAGAACAGTTGAAAGAATTACATATTAAGGTGAAATAGAATGTAAATCTGGTTTGCTTGTTTAATTTGATTGGCTGCCTATTAAATCATAAGGGGGTGAGAAATTTTAAACTTAAACTAAAAGCAGGAGATCAAGAAACATTTGATCACAAAGCTCTTTAAATAATAAAGGTAAACAGAATACAAAAGATCAATCTGTCTTTATCAGTTTAATCAGTTCAATCTGTGTTCCAATCCTTTTCTTTTGCATCTATTCCTGTAAGGGAACAAAATAAGACTAAGAAGTTGTTTTTATTTCAACACCAGATTACGTTATTAAGAAATTAATATAAAAAGGCTGAAAGAAAATATTGCAGAGAATAAAATAACTGGTTCTGTTCAGCTAGCATCATAATAAATTTAATGATAAGTGTTGCATTGTGTTAGTTCATTTTTCTGAATATGTATCATATTATTTATGTAAACATGGATTTCGTACAAATAATCCACTGACGAGCAATTATGTGTTTGCATTCAAATATATAAGATTTATTAAGCCAGTTTTATTAACGGCTGTAACTTGAGAGAATCATAATAAAATCTTACCTCTTTTATCTTTATTAATCCAAATCTCGAAAAAAACACCATTACCTTGCTTAAAAGTTTTGATTAAAGAATAATTTGTACCCAGAAGCATATCTAAACCTTTAACAGGTTCAACAGTAATCATTCTATAACCACCCAGATTAATAATAGCGAGTAAATCCGGGTATCGTTTAATTATTGGATTTTCTTTCACATCATAATTGATTTTATTAGCACTTCTGAACTTAGATATTTCTTTATCAGTTAATCCAAAAGTATCATAAAAAAATAAGTTTGGGGCACCATAACTTATCCCTCCAATTCGAAAGGTAGCTACTGTAGAATTTTTTTTAATATTTTTGTTTAGCCACTCTCCAACTATTACTTGATCTTTGCCTTTCATTAAATTTGCATAATTACTATTTGAATTGTATTCAAACCATTGTTCTTGAAATAAAAGAACCTCAGTAATTACTAACCCTAATAAACAAACATAAGAGATTATAGTAAATGAATACTGATTTTCAGCAATCGAATAAAGAAAGGAAATTAATAAATATGTAAAGCCTAATAATAGAATTGGCCAGATCGGAAGAAAAAATCGACTGAACAGCATCCAATCTCCACCAGCATAAAAGAGAAAAATTAAATTAGCTAATAACAATCCAGCAATAGAGCGAAGAAAAATATTTTGACTTCGATCATTTTTCACATAGTTATAAAATAATAGTGTTGTTAAAGGAAAGGAGATAATGATTAAGTAATTAAAATTTTCTAAAAATCCTATTAAAGAACTGTAAGTGCCGCTTGGTTTTGCAAAAGCCGTGTTGGGTAATAATTCACCGTAATAACTTAAGCGAAAGGCCAAATAGATTATATTTGGTAATAAAATAAGAGAAATTCTTTTGACCTGAATTTTAATATCAAAATGATTTAGTTCAAACGAAAATAAAAACCAAAGGAATGAATATAACAAACCCTCAGGTCTGCAAATTCCTACAAGGCCCATTAATAATGATGTAATTACAATGTGATATTTGTTTTTCCTAATTGAAAAATATACAGTGGAAATAAGTAAAAAACTTAAAAGTGGTCCTTCTAATCCAGCTGTGCTATAAACATGAAAACCGGGAGTGAATAATAAAATAACTGAAATAAATACAAAGAATATAGTTGATTTTTTCTTTTCAAAAAGGGTTATAGCGATTAAATAAACAAAGAAATAAACAAAACTACTAAGTATAAGACCCAGGATTCTGGCAGATGTAGGTATATCTATTGAAGCAATTTTTGAGAATATAGCAATTAAAAATATCCATAAAGGATTAGAGAATCCCTCGACTGGTTCTCCATCATTAAAAGTGAGACCCTTCCCCTCGAGCATTCTTTCAGCATATCTAAAAGAAATAAATGCGTCATCGCTTATATGATCCCATAGGTACAGTTGTGGAAGTAAATTTAATACCAAGATTATTCCAATAATAAATAATGATTTTCTATCCATATCGTTGAATTAAAAGTTTTCGTTCTTATCTTAAAAAGTAATTAAAAAGATAATTAATTACATAATTATTATATGTTGGTTTCTAAAATTTACTTATTAAATAATCGTTGAGGAAATAAAAAACACGCACTAATTATTTAGGGTAATGATGATAAATTCTTTTCCCAGCAAAAAAGTATTATTATCAACTCCGATAAACTATAATGCTCTGAGTTTCCTCAGGGTGTAAGTGGAATATATAAGCATAATCTCTATAACTTATTGCACCCTACTTTTACTTATTAAAAATCCTGAAATGTTTAATTGATATTAAAGAAAAATCATATCAAATTCAGATTAAATATTTGGCATTTGCTTTGCAACTATTTACTTAAAAAAAGATTGATTTTTATGATAAAACAATTTTGTAAAATTAATTCAAAGCAAGCCATAACCCTTATCTTTAAGAAATTCTATCCTGAAATAACCGGTATTATTGTATTTATTAGCTATTTGTTTACCGTTAGTCGTTTTATTGGTGAAAATGATTCCGGTGAACTTGCAATGTGTCAGGCTACTCTAAGCATTCCTCATCCAACAGGATATCCGCTGTTTATTTTAATAGGGTTCTTATTTTCAAAATTGCCTCTGTTTTTAACACTTACATTTCAATTAAACCTATTAAATTCTATTTGGTGTGCGTTTACAGTAGTGATATTGATTAAAATATCATCAATAATTTTAAATAATCTTAATCTGTTGTTAAATGCAAAAGGACATTATTTTAATCAAATAAACAAACCTGAAAAATTTAATATTATTGTTCCTTCTATTTTCTCAGGTTTTATGCTTGCATATAGTGCTACGTTCTGGCTGCAAAGTACTCGAGTAGAGGTATATTCATTACAAATATTTTTATGTTCGCTAATTATTTTGTTTTTATTGAAAAGAATAGTTGAGTTTGAAAAAGAAGAAGCTAATATTGTTATAGAATGGTTTGATATGGTTAAGAGATGGTCAGTGATCTTTATTTTACTTGGTTTCGGATTTTCAAATCATATGATGACATTATACTTTCTGCCGGCATTGTTTATAATATTTTTTACTTATCACAAAATCAATTCAGCAAGTTTAAAAGCTTTATTTTTTCTCTTATTTATTGTTGGGATAATTTCTTCGTTATTCTACTTAGGCTTAATTATATTAGCAAATGCCTCACCAATGTGGTCATATGGTGATCCGTCAAATTTTCAAAGACTTTTTGATCATGTTAGCGCAAAAGAATATTCAAAATTGATGATGAGCGGAATTAGTGTAGTTTCTGTACAAGGAGCGAAACTGCTTAAAATGTTAAGTTTTAATTTTTCTACTAATAATTTTAGCGCTGGAGAATTTGCACTTTCTTTTTTACTAGGAATTTCCGGGCTATTTCTACTCATTTTATTCAAGAAAAAAATAATTTACTTTTTTTTAGTCATACTAATTACCTCAATTTTGTTAACATTAAATTACAACATTCCTGATATAAATGAGTACTTTTTAATCCCATTTTTGATACTGAGTATTTTATCTATAATTCCCATATATATAGTTTTAAATTCAATATCAAAAAGTAATCTCTTAAGAAGATCATCTTATTTACTTTTAGTTGTTTTAACAGTTATTGAGTTTAATGTTAATTTCAATTATGCAAATCGTTCTAATTCTGATACTATTGAAAAATTTATTAAAGTTACAATTAATGAATTGCCTAAAAATTCCATTCTATTGACGGATTCATGGGGCTTGATAATGTCTCCGGGATTATTTGTGCAAAATGTGGAAAAAATAAGAGAAGATGTAAAAATTATAAGTCCCGCCGGTATGATATTACATGAATGGTATAGAAAATTTCAAAACTTTCAACTATTTGATAGCAATAAAGTTATTAGAAAGATTGAAAACCTCTTTCTAACCTACGATGTTGTTTTCAATTCAATTCAAAAAGGTGTTATCTTCTTACCGTCTGGCTCAAAACTAATTCCACAATCTTTTTATTTTAAAGTAGTTTACGACAATAGTTATGTTCCTTTATATTCTATTGATTATAATATCACCCGTAATATTAATTCTACTATCCCTTCTGATGAACAAATTGCAGCTCTTATCCCATTTATGTTAGACCAAAGAATACAATTTGAATTAAAATCAAATAGATTTGATAAAGCTGTGGAGTATTATCAAATAATTAAAAGTAAATTTAAGAACTATATTATTTCGACATTAACACAAATAGAATTAATTAGATATGATTTATTGTAAACTTGCAGTTTTATTAAGAACTGATGAAAGCGTTCAACTATTTTTATAAATACTTGATGAAAGACTTTAAAGTAAACTTTATCAAAAAGAATCCTTTTGATAAAGCAATGCACTGCTTATTAATTGGATTATTCTTCTTATATATCCTTTTATTGATAAAGACAGCCTGGATTGGTGATGATGCATATATAACCTTTAGAACTATTGATAATTTTGTCAATGGATATGGACTTCGCTGGAATGTTGTTGAAAGAGTACAGAGCTATACTCATCCGCTTTGGTTATTCTTATTATCAGCATTTTACTTTTTTACAAATGAAATTTTTTTCACATCAATCATTCTATCACTTATTCTTTCAATTATTACAATACTTGCTATTTTACTGTATCTTTCAAACAGTTCTGAAAATAAAATGCTAATCTTATTTGCGGTAATTTTTTCAAAAGCATTTTTGGATTATTCTACTTCAGGCTTAGAAAACCCGTTAACAAATCTTTTACTTGTTATGTATTTGTTAGTGTATTTTAAAGGGGACGTTAGTAAGAAAAATATTTTTCTGCTCTTTTTTTTATCAAGTTTAATTTTATTGAATAGGTTGGATTGTGTCCTTTTAATACTGCCAAGCTTGGTTTATTATTTAATAAAACATAGAAGGAAAATCAATTTCTTCATTATTGTTATGGGATTACTGCCGTTTTTATTTTGGGAGTTGTTTTCACTGTGGTATTATGGATTTTTATTCCCAAATACTGCCTATGCTAAGCTTAATACAGGAATAGATAAATTTGATTTGATGTATCAAGGAATGCTTTATTATTATTCTTCCTTCAAGTTAGATCCGCTTACCCTTACTTTTATCACAATTTCTTTAATTTTTGTTGTTGTAAACAAGTATCGAAAGTTTTTGCCTTTTGTTATCGGGGTAAGCCTTTATCTGATTTATATTATATTGATCGGTGGAGATTTTATGGCTGGTAGATTTTTCGCATCTCCTTTTCTTATTTCTCTTGTAATTTTTGCTGGTCAAACAATCAAAAGCACAAAGAGATATATTCTTTTGCTTTTTCTTATAATAATTATTGGTGCAGCAAATATAGAGAATTTATTTATTAAGAATTTTGGAAATATTGATAAATACGGTATCAGCGATGAGAGACTCTTTTATTATAGAAGTTCAAATTTGATTTCTGGTATTAAAGGTATAAGCGTACCTAATTTTCCCAATTGGGTAAAAAGTGGCAAGATTGCAAGAGAAGAAAATTTGGAGTTTGTTTCACTTTACAGTATTGGCTTCTTCGGTTTTTATGCCGGTCCCAATTGTTTTATTTTAGATAAACTGGCATTAACAGACCCATTCTTATCCAGATTACCTACAACTAATAATTGGAGAATTGGTCATTTTTTTAGAGAACTTCCCGATGGCTATGAGGAAACACTAAAAACCGGACATAATCAGATCAAAAACACCAATCTTGCAAAATATTATGATAAGATTTTTCTTATTACAAGGGGTGATCTTTGGGATTGGAACAGGATAAGAGAAATATGGAAAATCAATACTGGGCAGTATAATTATTTAATTCAGAATCATTTTAACAATAAGCTAACCAATTAATTCATAGTAAATCTTTACTGATTTCGGTGTCATAAACCAGATCCTGATATAATCAGTATTAAACTACGAGGATGATAATTTACATTTTTTATTATTGGATGATTTTTTAGAAACATGAGACTATTTTTTGCAGGATGTTTGTTGCAGGTAAAAGTTTCATTTTTCCTGTAGAAGGGTTATAGGTATTAAAGAACAAAGCTTATCAACAGTTGAATAAATTATAATGTCTCGTAAATATTACCGATAAAAATTACCAAATTGTAATTAAAATTTTGCAAATATCACGATCAGCTTGCATAACTTTCTGCTTTTATCAGAAAATTAAAACCAAACAGGTAATTATTACCCAGAATGTAATTATTACCTGTAGAATATGTCGTCTAAATCAAAGTTTTATGCAAACATTTGAGGCTTTTAAAATCTTTAAATACAATTAATACTTTTAATCTTCCAAAATGTTAAGAAAAGAAATTAAAACTTAATAATTAATACATTAGTTCATAATTAATTCACTTGGCAAGTATGACTTAACTATCCACCAAGTCATTGGCACAAATAATGAAACATCAAGAACAAGTTTGAAAATTGTTCTTTTAGAAAATTAACTAAATAAATTCATCAATTAACTTAGGAGGCTCAAATGGGTCAACAACAACTTCTCTTAATCGTTCTTGGCGTTATCATAGTTGGTATAGCTATAGTAGTAGGTATTAACTTGTTCAACGCTAATGCAGAAGAATCAGCAAAGGATTCTATCGTTACACAGGGTACCAATATCGGAGCAATGGCTCAGCAGTACTACAAAAAACCAACTGCGCTCGGCGGCGGTGGAAACAAATTTACAGGTTTTGATACTAATGTTTTTGATAACCTACCAGCTTCTTTAGTAAATTCCTCAGACGCTTCCTGGACATGTGGAGCACCAACTGCAGATGGAGTAACATTAACAGCTATACCTAAAGATGCAGGATACGCTGCTAAATGGACAGTTGAAACAACTGTAACAAAAGACTCACTTTATAGCAAAGTGGTTCCTAAAGGCACCTAATATTTACAATCCTTTTTTTACTCTGGCTGGCGGTATAAAATTTCTGCCAGCCTTTTTTATTTTAAACTGTTTGTGTTGGTTTAGTAATAAAAGCCAATGTTACATTGCGCGCAGTCGAAATGTGACGGAAACAAGAGTCAGTCTTCGACTCCGCTCAGACTGACAAACGAATGTTACTTTGAACGAAGTCGAAATGTGACAGAAACAAAGTTTCAGTCTTCGACTCCGCTCAGCCTGACAAATAGTTGTCACTTTGAGCGAAGTCGAAAAGTGACCAGAACAAAGTTCAGTCTTCGTCTCCGCTCAGTCTTCGACTCCGCTCAGACTGACAAATGGTTGTCACTTTGAGCGCAGTCGAAAAGTGACGGAAATAAAAATCAGTCTTCGACTCCGCTCAGACTGACAAATGGTTGTCACTTTGAGCGAAGCCGAAAAGTGACGGGAATAGAAATCAGTCTTCGTCTCCGCTCAGACTGACAAATGGTTGTCACATTGAACGCAGTCGAAACGTGACAGAAATAAAAATCAGTCTTCGTCTCCGCTCAGACTGACAAATGGTTGTCACTTTGAGCGCAGTCAAAATGTGACGGAAATAAAAGTCAGTCTTCGACTCCGCTCAGCCTGACAAATGGTTGTCACTTTGAGCGCAGTCGAAAAGTGACCAGAACAAAATCAGTCTTCGACTCCGCTCAGACTGACAAATAAGTGTCACTTTGAGCGAAGTCGAAAAGTGACGGGAATAGAAATCAGTCTTCGTCTCCGCTCAGACTGACAAATAAAAAAGCTAATACTATCACTCTCAAAATCTTTTTCGTACCCACCGATTGTTATCTCTTTTAACATCAAAATAGATTGACAGTATTAATATATAATGTAAGTATATTTTACAGGACTTAAGATTATTGGGATTTATTTACCAAGTAACCTGAGCAAATATTTCATTTATAAGCTAAAATCAAACAATAATTCTGGAACTAAATTTGAACAAGCCATCCAAAGAAAAATTAATAAGTATCGAGTAAAGAAATGGTAGAGTATAAATTTACAGCGCAGAAAATAAACGGACAGACTATATCCGGAACTCTCACTGCCGAGACGTCAATGGAGGGAAAGAAAAAAATTCAGCGTCTTGCAGAAAAAAATCAGTTAAAACTTTTATCCACTGAGAAGAAGTCAACTTTTCTTTATAGAGCGCAAAAGGGCACTGATAAACCAATTAAAGGTGAACAGAAAGCATTTAACAAAAAAGAAGTTGAAGATGCACTTGTTCGTTTAGGATATAAGCCTTTAGCAGTTAATAAAAAATTATTGGATTTTCAGGCAAAGCCGCCGGTTGCAGATATTGTTACATTTGTCAAGATAAGTGCTGAACTATTAGAGCAGAAATTAGCATACGGAGAAATCCTTACTTTACTCATTAACGATACTCAGAATCTTGCTCTTAAAAACACATTAAAAGAAATTAATAACGAGTTAAAAAAGGGAGCTGATAGTCAGGCAACATTTTTAAAATATCAGGATATATTTGGAAAGTTTACCGCATATATGCTTGGTCTTGCATCTAAAAGCGGTAATATGACAGAGATATATCTTGCAACTGCAAAATTCTTAGAGCGGAGACAGGAGTTTAAAAAAAATATGAGGAGTGCGCTTATTACTCCCCTTGTTACCGTATTTGTACTATTTTTAGCAGTTATATTTTATGTAGGATATATTTTTCCTGAAACAGCAAAACTATTTGTGCGTTTTGGTGTAGAGCTTCCGCCAATGACTGCATTTACATTGAAGATAAGTGACTTCCTGATTGATAACCCATATTTAGTTGCTGCGTTTTGTATAATACCGCCGATAGCACTCTGGCAGTTTACCAGAACCGAAAAAGGAAAGTTTCTTATCGATCAGTACATTCTTAAACTTCCGATAATTGGAACACTGATACACAAAACACTGATAGAAGTTTTCTGCAGAGTGTTTTATACTCTATACAGCGGCTCAGCAGAGAGTATTGAACCAATAAGAATTGCTGCTGAAGCAAGTGGAAATGCTTATTTTGAAGATAGAGTTAAAAACGTCGCAATCCCTTTGATGATAAAAAAAGGAGTTGGTGTAACAGATGCCTTTGAAGCTTCGGGTGTATTCACAGAAACTGCTTTATCAAGATTTCACTCAGGCGAAGAAACCGGTACCATTAAGAATACTGCTCTGCAGTTAGCTAATTATTATGAAACTGAAACTGTTTATAAATTAAAAAATCTTATTGAGATTATACAAGTGTTTATTGCAATGTTTATAATGGTAGTGATGATATTGTTAACATTAGTCTCAGCAGAAACTGCAACCGTAAGACCAAAGACACCAGGCACTGCATCTGTTAGTGTGAATATAGATGAGAATAAAGTTTGATGATAACTTGTCGTGCGGAGTTTGTTGTAATGTTAGTTAAGAGTAATGAATAATGAGTGTCACTTTGAGCGCAGTCGAAAAGTGACAGAAACAAATGTCAGTCTTCGACTCCGCTCAGACTGACAAACGGGTGTTGCACTGAACGAAGTCGAAAAGTGACAGAAACAAAATTCAGTCTTCGACTCCGCTCAGACTGACAAACGGGTGTCACTTTGAGCGCAGTCGAAAAGTGACCATTGATAATATTAAGATGAAACGCGGTTGGATTTACATACTAAAATGCTCTGATAAAAGCTATTATGTTGGATCAACATCTAACCTGGAGCAAAGAATAAATGAACATATTTATCACAAATATTCTGGTTATACTTCAGCTCGTTTACCAATTGAGTTGGTTTTTCAACAAGAATTCTCCGATATAAAAGAAGCTATTAGAGCTGAAAGACAAATAAAGGGATGGAATAGAAAAAAGAAAGAAGCGCTAGTTAAGAATGATTTTAATTTATTACACGAACTTGCTAAATGTAAAAATAAAACATCTAGTTATAATAAATAGAAATGTCAGTCTTCGTCTCCGCTCAGACTGACAAACGGGTGTCACTTTGAGCGAAGTCGAAAAGTGATTGAAACAAAATTCAGTCTTCGGCTCCGCTCAGACTGACAAATGGGTGTCACTTTGAGCGAAGTCGAAAAGTGACAGAAACAAAATTCAGTCTTCGACTCCGCTCAGACTGACAGATGAGTGTCACTTTGAGCGCAGTCGAAATGTGACGGAAACAAGTGACAGTCTTCGACTCCGCTCAGACTGACAAACGGGTGTCACTTTGAGCGAAGTCGAAAAGTGACGGAAACAAGTGACAGTCTTCGACTCCGCTCAGCCTGACAAACGGGTGTTGCACTGAACGAAGTCGAAATGTGATAGAAACAAAGTTTCAGTCTTCAACTCCGCTCAGACTGACAAATGAGTGTTACACCGGGTAGTGTGGCTCTGGTTAATTGAATAAAATATTTTTTGCATATCTTATTAAGAATATGAACAAACTGAAAACTTTATTATGTTTCGCAAAACAAATTTTACAAGTAATAAATGATTGATACCAGCCTTGAGATGACAGATAAGATCGGTTACCTTTTATTTAAAAAGGGTATAATCGATGGACAGACGCTTGAGAAGGCAATTGCTGCTAAAGTAAATGACAGGAGTAAGATAAAAAGAAATCTTGCTCAAATACTTGTACAAGATTTTAAGTATGATCATGATATTATATTCCGCGAAGTAGCAATTCTTTATGCTTTCCGTGAACTGGAAACCAGACCTGAAGAGATTTCAGATGCCAGATTAGAATCAATAAAGAATATGATCACCGGCTCCGGTGAAGCGTTAAAAGATTTGATATTACAACACAAGATCATTCCTTTTATGTTCGATGACCGGAATAAAGATAAACTTATACTTGCAGCTATCGATCCGACTGATAGGAATATACCCAAAATAGCATTCGGACTCAGTGCAAAGAAGTATGAAGTAATATTTATTCGTAAAGCTGATTATGAAAAACTGATAGAAAAAATCCTTCCTCCGGAAAATCTGTTCCTTAAAGCAATGGAAGAAGATGCCCAGATGATTGATATTGAAGAGCGGGAGGATTCATCGCTTGACGAACAGGCACTTGATGCAGAAATAAATAAAAGCGCTTTAATAAATCTTGTTGAAGGCGCACTGGTTGAAGGTGTCAGAAGAGGGGCGAGTGATATTCACTTTATTCCTAAAGCAGGCAACAAAACTCTGGTAATGTTCCGTATTGATGGTAATCTGCAGACATGGCATATACAGGAAGGCACCTTGCCCGAGGCTGTAGTTGCAGTAGTTAAAGATCGTGCTAAAGGTATGGACCGTTTTGAAAGAGAAATGGCTCAGGATGGTTTTATTCAAAGAGATATTGATGGTATAATAATTAGATTCAGAGTTTCAATACTGCCGATGGTTGGTACGGAATTAAAAAATAAATTTGAAAGTGTTGTAATAAGAATTCTTGATGATAGAAAAGTTATACGTGATCTTGATAAACTTGGTCTTGCAGGTACCGCACGAAAATCATTTGAGAAAGCAATTAATGAACCACAGGGAATGGTTATACTTACCGGACCAACCGGTAGCGGAAAAAGTACAACACTTGTAGCAGCTTTATATCAGGTGATAACTCCGGAAGTTAATGTGCTTACGGTAGAAGATCCTGTAGAGTATGTAATTGAAGGTGCCAGACAGCTAAAGATTGGTTACAAGATGAATTTTGAACAGGCGATCCGCTCCATACTCAGACACGACCCTGACATTGTACTTGTTGGTGAGATGAGAGATAAAGAAACTGCTGAGATTGCTATCAAACTTGCTAATACAGGGCACTTAACATTTTCCACTCTTCACACGAATGATGCACCAAGTGCTGTATCAAGACTTTATAAAATGGGGATAGAACCGTTTCTTATTGCTTATGCAATTAATCTTATTGTTGCACAGCGGCTTGTAAGAAAGCTATGTCAGAAGTGTAAAAAGAAAGTAGTAAATTTTGATGAAAGCCTGATGTCTGCTGCAGGGCTTAACATTGCTGAGTGGCGTAATTATACTATTTATGAGGCTGCTGGCTGTGAAGAATGTAATGGAACCGGTTATAAAGGTCGTTTAGCAATACACGAAGCATTATACTTTACTAAAGAAATAAGACAACTAATTGTAAAGTCAGGGGTTGAAGTTGATGAAGAATCACTTAGAATCCAGGCGAGAAAAGATGGTACGTTAACTTTGAGGGAAGCTGGTCTTGAAAAAGTAAAGATGGGATTAACATCTATCGAAGAAGTGTTAGCAGGTACCAGCGAATCGTAAAATTTCTTACGCAAGTGTAAATTTTACATAACATTTATATAAAAATAAGATAATTATTACAGTTTTTACGGAATTCTATTAGTTATACAATGGTATAGTTTTATCTAAGATATTAAAGTATTTAAATAGGTTTACATTGAACATTAATGAAGAAAAAAGAATACTTGAAAACTTTTGCAGAGCAATTCCTGAATCTATATTCGGTCCGGATAGAGTACATTATATAATTGAAAACATAGATAAACTTAAGGATAATGAGAAGTTACTTCTGCGGAAGTTTTATAATAAGCTTCTTACAAACATGATTGAGAAAGAAGCTTCGGATATTGAAATTGGCGGACATGGTAATGTAGGTTATGTATGGATGAGAGTTTTTGGAATAAAAGAGCGGGTGAAAGAAATACCACAGTTTACTAACGATGAATCTGCAGTTATTATAATAAATCTTCTTAATGTTAATCAGAGAGAGCAATTAGCAAAGAGACGAAATTTAGATTTTAGTTATACCTTTTTATACGAAAGAAGAAATATTAACGTAAGATTCAGGTCTGATACATATTTTGATCTTGACACACTTACGATGAATATGAGAGCAATCAATCAGGTAATCAGACCGCTCTCTTCTCTTGATTTTCATCCGAATATTGTAAGAGCATTAAGTCACGGTTATATAAAATTTGGTCTCTCATTAATTACGGGTATTACCGGTTCGGGTAAATCGACAACACTGGATTCAATAATTGATCATCACAATAAGATGGATCCCTGCCACGTAATAATTATTGCAGCACCGATAGAGTTTGTACATACATCTAATATTTCTCTTATTAAACACAGGGAAGTAGGCAGAGATGTTTTATCATTTAAAGAAGGTATTGTGCAATCTTTAAGACAGGATCCTGATATAATAGTAGTTGGTGAAATGAGAGATCCTGATACAATTATGGCTGCTCTGGAAGTTACTGATACCGGGCATAAAGTTTTTTCAACACTGCACACTTCCTCAGCGGTTGAATCAATAGACAGAATTATTGCAGAATGCGATCCGGTAGAACAGGAAAGAGTTAGAAACAGATTAGCAGACGTTTTAATATCAATAGTATCACAAAAGCTTGTTCCGAGCCTTGATGGCAAGCGTGTTTTGGCTAAAGAAGTATTGCTTGTAACACCAAGTGTTAAAGCTGCAATTAAAAATAATAACACCAGCGAGATTTATATGATGATAAATCAGGGCGGCGCACAAGGTATGATTACAATGGAACAAGATCTTAAACGTTTGTATCTTGCAAAGAAGATTTCATTAGAAACGGCAATTACTTATGCCAATAATAAAACAAGAATTCAGCAAATATTAGCGGCTTAAATTATGAAAACAATAGCCTGCATTTATTGCGAAGGCAATGACACAAAACTTGCTGTCGTAGGACATGAAAAAAACGGCAGCAGATTAAAAGTACTTAGCACAGCTTCAGTTGATGTGGTTTCCAGTAAAACGGATCTTCATCCGACTGCAGGATTTAACCTTGATGCTGACGGGCTTCAGCTTGAAGGCGATGGTGCAAAGGATACTGCATTTGGCAGCCCTGAACTTGAAGCACCAAGTATTAGCTCTATTGGTGCGGCATTAAAAGGAATAAGTCTCAGCAAACTTGAGTTTATTCCTGCTCTTACAGAACCAGCAATTTATTATCATCCTTTTGACGGCAGAAAGGATTTAAAGGGCAATAAACTTCTTGACGAAATTATTCTGGATATCAGACAAAGCAAAGGCATGAACGTTGAGAGAGAAAGCCTTGATTACACTGAACTTTCTGATGGTTCTTTGTTATCTGCATTTGTCGATGGTCCTGTTGCCTGTGTTAATCTCTTAGATAATATTGCGGAACACCTGGGTAAAAAATTCTTTAAAGTTCCAACAATAAAAAGTGCTGATATCGCACTTGCGTATTATGTTGCAAAGAGGAAGAAATTTTTCCCGGATGATCAGAGTCTGGTTGTTTATATCGGAAAAGAGTATAGTAAACTAATATTTCTTCAGGGAAGAAAACTAAAACATATCGGTACAACTCTGGATATCGGTACAACCAATCTGCACACCTATGATGTATATTTTTCTAAAATTCTCCTTGAAATGGAAAACGGCGGAATTACATCCTTAGATAATATTATTGTATGCGGTGAAGATGATTCTGAAAATCTGATACTTTCTTTTTACGGTACTTTTCCCGAAGCTAATGTAAGCAGATTAGAGTTTGATGATCTTGACATATCACAGGTTGACGAGGAGACTAAGGCAAAATTCTCCAGCTACAGCGTTCCAATTGCAGTTGCAACAGAGTTCTTTGATGAGATTGCAAAGGAACATAAGGGAATAAATGTATTACCAAAATATATTTCTGAAGAACAAAAATTCTTCCAATTTTCATGGCATAGTTTTGCAGTTCTTCCACTGCTGTTCCTTGCTGCTTTTCTGTTTACTCTTAAAGTTTTGCAAAACAACAAAGAACTTTCAAGACTCGATGAGGAAATCCAACAGAAGAATATGATAATCAGACAAAACCAGGAAACGTTAAGCAAAATATCTGAATTGGAAGGAAAGATCAGCAGCTTTGGTCAAACACAAGCTATACTTGATTCTGCAGCAGTTGGTACCGGGATTTGGAAAAATGTTCTTAAAGATATCTCTGCATTCTGCGGCAGCAAGCAGAATATTTGGATATCCAGCATAGTCAGAGACAATTCCAATTCTATTAAGATAGAAGGATATTCTTTGTCAAAATATTCTCCAACTGATTTGGCATTTAGTTTTGAAAATGCCCGACTTAATAGTATGATGAATGAAGCATTGCGTGAAAAAAATGCTTATAAATATAATTTAACATTTGATATTACTTCATATCAGAAAAAGAAATGAATAAAAAATTAAGAAGCACTTTGGTTCTATTAGCTTTACTGCTAATAATATTAATTGCAGGAGGTTCTTATCTCTACTTTGTACAAGGAAAAGATCTTAACAAAAAAAGAGATAATCTTAAAGAACTACAGGCAAAAGCATTAGATCCGCAGGAATTGTTAGCGCAATACCAGGATCTATTAGAAAAATCCGACAAGCTTGATTCAATTCTTGCCAACCGGGAGTTTAATATTCCTCAAAACTTATCATCCATTAAGTTTTACAACTTCGTGAATAATGTTACTAATAGATTTTCTGATAAAGCACAGGTTAATATTGAATACATTGAGCAAAAGCAAGAGAAGGAGTTTTTCTATCATGATTATAAGCTAACCGGTTTCGGCTACTTTAATGAGGTTTATAATCTTATTTATGCTATTGAAAATAGCAAAGAGCTTAAAAAAGTAACAAACATTAATCTTGGGAATCTTGTTCAAACAAAAGAAGGTGAAAATCCTGTTTATCTGGTTAACTTTACTGTTAATGCAAGAACTTATTTCTCAAGAGATAACAGATTTGCACCGGCAACATTTGTGGAAAATAACCTAAGCTCACCTACTCTTTATGATGGATTCTATCCATTGATCAGAAATGAAATACCTCCCAATATTGATGAATTGCTTGATGTTCAGGGCGCAACCTTGTTAGCATTGATTCCCGAAGGAGCATTTATTGCTGACAGTAAAGGTAATACCTATTTAATATGGGAGGGTGAACAGGTGTATCTGGGTTACTTGACAAAAATTGATTACCAAAACAGCCGTGTAAGTTTTATACTTAACAAAGGCGGAATAATTGAAAAAGTTGATCTGCAGTTAGATCGAACAGATTTATTAAAGAAATAAGAATGAGAAGTAAAATGAAAACAATTTTATACTCACTGTTAATAGTTTTAATGTTCATCGGTAACTTATTCCCGCAAAAATATTGGGAAAGAAGACTAAAGGACTATAACAATCCAGATGAACTTGTTACTATGTCTCAATCATTACCTTTTAGTGAAGCAATCGCACTGCTTAGTAAGGTAAGTGAAAGCACGACTGGAAAACGAATAGTGTCAACTGTCGTTTCAGATAAACCAATTGGTCTTGAAATCGAAAATCTACCTTATGATAAAGCCCTGTTTATGATTGTGCAGTATAATGGCTATATTATCGAAGAGAAGGAAGATGTAATTGTGATTAAGAGAGTACAACAGGAAGAAGTAAAACCCGAAGATATTTATGCTTCTGTTGATTCACGCGAAATTAAAATTTCTGCAGTGTTCTTTGAAGTAGATGTTGCTGAAACAAAAGAAAGAGGAATAGACTGGAAGTTTTTATTATCACAAAACGGGTTAGATATTGGAACAGAATTAATAACCCGGACTCAATCAACTACTGTAGAAAAGACAAATCCCTCTCAATTTGGTGTTAGTGGTTCTGGCGATTTTAATCTGGGCGATTTTTATGGTCAGGCTACAGCAATGTTCAGATTTTTTGAGAATGAAGGATTAGGTGAGATAATTGCGTCACCAAATATAACTGTTAGAGATAAAAGGCAGGGCAGAATACAGGTAGGATCAGATTTTTCTGTCAGAACAAGGGATTTTGCTGGTAATACAGTTGAGAAATTCTTCCCGACTGGAACTATTATAGAGGTTACTCCTCATGTTTATAAAGAAGATGGTATTGATTACATTCTTCTTAATATTCAGGTTGAAAGAAGTTCATTCCAATTAAATGAACAAACAACTGAAATAAAAAAGACAAATGCTTCTACACAAGTACTGATGCTCAATGGTGAGGAAACAATTTTAGGTGGATTGTTTGTAAATGAAGAGACAATAACCCGCAACGGAATTCCATTCCTTAAAGATTTACCTTGGTGGGTATTTGGTATAAGATATCTTACTGGCTCAGATCAAACAGTTGTAAGAAAGAAAGAACTGGTTATTTTATTGAAGACTGAACTGCTCCCGACATTAAAAGAGAGACTGGAAAATCCTACTCAGAATCCGCTTAATTCTGAAGTGATAAAACAAAACAATAGAATTAAGTATTATCAAATGGAATCCACAAGTTCATCCTTTAATGAGAAAAAATAGAAATTTATAATGGAATCAATTCTAATTGTTGATGATGATTTAAACCTTTGTACTGTTCTTAAAGAAGAATTAGAGGAGGTTGGATATAACTCAAATTTTGTAAACAGCGGCTATGAAGCTCTGGATTTCTTAAAGAACAACCCGGTTGATTTGATTTTGCTTGATCTTAAAATGCCGGCAATGGATGGTTTTGATGTATTAAAGGCGATTGAGCAAAATCAAATTAAAGCAAAGGTAATTGTGTTAACAGCTTATGCCGATGTTAAAAGCGCAATTGATTCAGCTAAAATGGGTGCTACTGATTTTATTAGCAAGCCTTATGACTTTGACGAGCTTCTGATAACAATTAGGAAAGTATTGCAAAAAGAATGAAATTAAATGAAAATAAGCTATCGTATAATTCTTGTTAATCTGCTAATAATTGCAGTTGTGCTGGGAAGCTCCACAATTGCATTCTATTCTATAATGTATAATACATTAACTTCCCAACAATCCAAAAACCTAATTAATTCATCACGAAATTTTATTTTTGCTTACCGCTCATTAATGAATGACATTGATGAAGAGTTCTGGAATTATGCTAAAAATAATACTGATCTGTTGTTTTCTAACAGAATATTATCCGGCGGAATAAACGATTTCTTTTTTGAAGCTGCTGCTGATTCTCAAAACATTATCCGCTATGCAGCCAAAAGCTGGGTTGAAATTCCTAAGAAACTTACAATAGATGAGTTTGTAAAATTAAATCCTTATGCGGTTATAAATTTAAAAACACTGCAGGGAAATAAAATCTATTACTACGGTAAAATTATCAACAGCAGTTTGTTGGATGATTTTTCCAAAAGAATAGGCTCTGATATTGCTTTGCTATGGGATGATATTACAACTGAGATTTCTAATTATAATAGTAATTTTCAAAATCTTTACTTCCTTAGTGAAGCGAATAAAAAGCTTCAGAAAAACAATAGTCTCGAAGTGTTTGTTAGCAATACTGAAACCGCAGATATAATTGCGGCTCAATACAAAATTGATAAACCAACAAAATTTGGAAATGAACTTTCTATAATAATATTTAAATCTATAAGCGAAGTTTCTGATCTTAGACGAACTCTCACAGAGATTACAATTATTATAGGTGTTGTTGGTATTATCATTGCATTATTATTAAGCTATATATTAACTCACAAAATACGGTTAAGAATCAGCGATCTTAATCTTGCTGCCGCAAAAACAAGCGCCGGAAATTATAACATACATATTACCGATCCAAGCAATGATGAAATAGGAAATCTTGGGAAAACATTTAATCTGATGATTGATGAACTTAAGAAGAGTCAGCAGGCAAAAAACGAATATTCGGATTTTATCACATTAATAAATAAGAATGCTTCGCTTACAGAAATATCAAACGCAGCATTAAAGAAAATACTGGATACCTGTAAGTTTCTGGCAGGTGCACTTTATTCAGTTGATGATGATGAGGTTAGTTTAATCTGTACTTATGGATTAAGCAACACTGTAAATAACAGAGAGCACAATGAGTTTTTCAAAAATATAATTGAATCTAAAAATGAAGTAGAAATTTTGTCTGAGGATTTACTGCCTGTTGTTCAAACCGGTCTGACAGGTTTAAAAATCAGCTATCTGCTGCTGCTTCCGGTTATTTATAACAATAAAGTAGTTGCAATTCTGGAATTAGCTTCCATAAATAAACCATCTCAGGAAGCAACTGAATATCTCTCAAAAATTCAGGAGCAGTTAGCAATCGGACTTACAAATGCAAAAGCATTGGTTCAACTTGAAAATCTTGTTACAGAACTAAAAGAACTTAACGAAGAATACCAAAAGCAAAATATTCAGATAAGGAAGCAGCACGATACATTACTTGAGATGAGTAATCAGCTTAAAACAAAAGCTGAAGAGCTTGCGTTTCAGAAAGAAAGAGCTGAGGATTCAACACGGTTAAAATCCGAGTTTCTGGCAAGTATGTCTCATGAGCTTAGAACACCTATGAATTCAATTCTTGGTCTGACAGAGCTTATACTTGATAAAGCTCAGTTAAGCAGCAAGAACAGGGAGCGGCTTGAAGTTGTTCTTAAAAGCAGCAAAAGATTAATGAATCTTATAAATGATATTCTTGATCTTTCTAAAATTGAAGCCGGTAAAATGGAAATCAGGGAAGATGATGTTTTGCTGGAAGATCTTATAGAAGAAGTTACAGCTACCGCCCAGCCGCTTGCAAAAGAAAAAGGATTAACTTTTAATGTTAAACGTTATTGTAATACCAGAATAATTATAAACGCTGATAAAGGAAAAATTAACCAGGTATTAATTAATCTTATCGGGAATGCAATAAAATTTACTCACCATGGAAATGTGGAATTAAGTATTTCTATACTTGCCGAGCGGACACTGCAGTTTTCAGTTAGCGATACAGGTATTGGGATTTCTGAGGAAGAGAAGAAAATAATATTTGAAGAATTCAGACAGCTTGATGGAACTACTACAAGAAAATACAGCGGCACAGGACTTGGCTTAGCTATTTCCAGAAAAATTGTTGATTTACTTGGCGGAAAGATCTCTGTAGCCAGCATTGTTGGAGAAGGTTCCGTTTTTTCAGTTTCATTTCCGATTAAGTTCTCGCAGGAAAAGAAAAAAGAAAAACATACTAGCGTCAATACTGCTGCTTTAAGAAAGAACAGAAACAATCCAATTTTAATAATAGATGATGATGCTGAAGTAAGATACACAGTATCACAGTATTTAAACTCACGCGGATATCAGACTATTTCAGCTGAAGATGGTGAAGCCGGAATTAAGATGGCAATTGAGAAGCAGCCTTTTGCTATAACACTTGATATCCTGCTTCCAAATACTGACGGCTGGAGCGTATTAAAAGAATTAAAAGAAAATCCTTTGACAAAAGATATTCCCGTAATTTTAATTTCAATTCTTGGTGATAAAAACACAGGTTACAGCCTGGGCGCTTTTGAATATTTTATTAAGCCGTTCTCATCAGAAAAATTATTAGCAGCATTCAATAGACTTGAATCGATTGTTCAAAGACATGTTCAGAAAATTGTTATCGTTGATGATGATGAATTAGAGTTTGAAAAGTTTACAAATGAATTTAAAGATGAGAGATTATCAATTGAATTTATTAAAGACAGTGAATTCGCCTTCAACAAAATAGCCGAAGTTCAGCCCGATCTTATTATTCTTGATTTAATAATGCCTAAGGTAGATGGTATAACTTTAGCTAATAAATTGAAATCAAATAGTAAGACAAAACAAATTCCAATAATTATAAGCACTGCAAAAGATCTTACAGAGGAAGAGAAAAAATCACTTAATAATATTGTTGAAATGATCATCACCAAAACTAATAATCAGCCGTATGATGTACTTAAAGCTGTAAGAGATAGGATTATGTTAATCGAATCAGAAATATCTGAGGAAGAAGAGGAGTTTAGTAATCAGAATTATGAAGTGTTGGAAAACGGAAATGTATCAAATGAACAGTCTCTGGAGGTTTTGATCGTTGATGATGATCCCGATACTCTTTTTACTTTAAACGAGATGGTTCAGGCAGCAGGTTGTAAAACTTTTCTGGCAAAGAGCGGAATTGAATGTTTGAGAATCTTGGAACAAACAAAACCGGATTTGATTTTACTTGACATTATGATGCCGGATATGGATGGATTCCAAACATTAAAAAATATCAGAAGTAATACTGATTTAATTGATATTCCGGTTTATGCTGTAACAGCTAAAGCAATGGTAGGTGATAAAGAGATAATATTAAAGCATGGTTTTAATGATTATATAGCCAAGCCGGTAAACTCTGCAATAATATCCGGGAAAATTTCACAATTAATTTCAAGAATAAAGTCGCATTAATATGAAAAGAATTTTAGTAATTGATGATTTACCTGAAAATGTTTTTATGCTTCAGGATAGATTAGAGCACGAAGGATTTGAAGTTCTGACTGCCTATGATGGTTATACTGGCATTGATAAAGCAAAAAGTGAACAGCCGGATTTAATACTTTTAGATATTATGATGCCCGATATAACAGGTCTTGAAGTCTGCAAGATTTTAGTTAATGAACCAATAACTAAAGATATTCCGATTATTCTTGTAACTGCTAAATCCGGTGCGGAAGATACGAGAGAAGGATTAGAAGCCGGTGCGTTTGATTATATTAAAAAACCATTTAATCGCGTAGAACTTCTTGCAAGGGTTCAGTCGGCACTAAAATTATCAGAAGCACACAAATTATTATTAGCATCCGAAAAAAGAGGCACTTATATCGCCACCGTTGTTACTGCTAATCATAAAATCAAACAGCCTCTTACTTTATTAAGCTTATCGTCTGCTGCTATAAAAAGAGAATTGAGCAAGGATGATATATCAAAAGAGGGGATATTAAAAAGAGTTAATTACATTGATCTTGCTGTTAAGGAAATCACCGATGTATTAAATCAACTTAATGCAATTAAAGACCCGGTACTTTCTAATTATACACCGAATATAAAAATGGTTAAAGTTGATGATGAAGAAGATACAGACGTCAAAAAATTAGATTAAAGATTTTATTGCATCAAGCATCGTGTCAAATTCATAAGGCTTCATTATTTTCTTGCTTACATTATAGAGTTTCAGTTCATCGTCATCAAATCTAAGACTTCCTGATGATAAAATTATCGGCAGTTTAAAGTTAAGGTTCCGAATCTTAATAATACATTCTAACCCATTCATAACCGGCATATTATAATCGATTATCAGCAGATCCACTTTCAATTCTTCAGTTAAAACAGTTAATGCTTCTTCACCTGATTTCACTTTGATTATATAATACCCGCTTGATTCAAGCATCTCTGCCAGCAGTTCACTCAGCATCTCTTCATCATCTGCCAGCATTATTATTTTATCAGTTTCTTTTTCTTTTCTCGAATCAGGAGGTTCAAAAACAGGCAGGTAAACATCAAAAGTAGTTCCAGCTCCTTTTTTACTTGTAACTTCTATATGCCCTTTGTGTGCCTTTATAATTCCATATGTTACATATAAACCCAAACCAGAACCAGTATCCTTTTGCTTTGTAGAAAAATATGGATCAAAAATTTTGGAAATATCAGCTTCATCTATACCTGAACCGGTATCGCTTACCGAAAATTTTACGTATTTGCCTGTTTCAAGCAGAGGATAATTGATTGAGTTTGAGGAATCAATCAAAAGATTTGATGCGCTAAGGATTATTTTACCTTTACCCTCAATAGACTCTTTTGCATTTACACAAAGGTTTAACAGAATCTGATAAATTTCAGTTCCATTGCCGAGAATATTATGCAGCCCTGTATCTATTTTTTCTTCGAAAGTTATAGAATTAGGAAATGTTTGTGAAACAACTTTTGAAAGCTCACTCATTAAAAAGTTAGGCATCACAATTTCTTTTCGTTTTGCGGTAGGTTTGCCGAATGAAAGCAATCCTTTGGTTAAATCTCTTGCTCTTATCGAACAATTTTCAATATTATCAATTAGTTTAGAGACATTTTCAGTTTTAGGTACGCGGTTACGAAGTAAGTGAAGACTTCCAAAAATACTTGAAAGCAAATTGTTAAAATCATGAGCCATACCGCTGCTAAGTTTACCAATTGTTTCAAGCTTCTGTGCCTGCAACAATCTTGATTCCAATGTGGTATTCAGTTCTCTGGTCTGAATGTTACTAATTGCAAAAGATAAAAGAGTCGAAAACTGCTCTATATCATTAATATCTACTGAAGAGTAGGTTCCTTCTTTTTTCCCAAGCAAAATCTTTGCATGAAGAATATTATTAAAATAACAAGGAGAAATGCACAAGGATTCACATCCCAGCACTTGGGTTATTCCATAACCGATATTGTTGTGATGATTAAGTGCAAGCAGGGGTCTTTTATTGATATCAAGCCATTTGTTAATAAAAGATGAATTGTATTTGATACTCTTCTCAACTTCAGCTTTATCAGAAATGAAATTAAATTCATCATTATAAATAAATTTAATTATATCATTTCCATCTTGTAGAACAATAATACCAAAACCACTATTAGTAATTTCTAAACATCTGAGAAGTATTTCTTCCGCGATAGTATCGATTGACTTTTCCTTTACAAGCAGTACAAGCAAACTCTGCAGCTCTCTTTGGAAAAACAAATTCCTTCTGAATTTTTCTTTATCTGAGTCTTGCTTGAATTCAGAATCAAATATCGGCAGTATTTCTATCAGATAAGCAGTATTCTTTTTCTTTGAGTCTGCAATTATTGGTGTAATGACTATATTTTTATTTTTATCTGCAACAGGAACGACAAATGATTTGGGGGCGTTTATAATTGCAGGGTTATCGGGTGTGTTAATACCGAACAATGACTTCAAAGATATTCCCTTTAATTTTCCGGGTCCAATATCTTTTTTAAAACTTTTATTATACCAGAAAATCTTAAAGGTGTTATCTGCAAGAGCAACAGAAGTTGTCTGAAGTTCAAGAAGATCAAACAACTTGTATTTTCTGATTATCTCATCAGACATTCAGTCTAATCTTGTTTAAGTTCGTATTTCTTTATTTTAGTATAAAGAGTCTTTGGGCTGATACCAAGCTGATTTGCTGTAACTGTTCTATCCCAGCGATTTGCATCTAAAACTTTTCCAATATGCCATCTTTCTAAGTCTTCCATACTTAATATTTCAGAAGGGATATCTACATTACCCATTCTGCCAACTTCTTTGTAAGCATAAGTATTTGGCAGGTTTAAATCTTCAGGTTTAATATAATCACCTTCAGCAAAAATAATAGCTCTCTCGATAATATGTTCAAGTTCTCTTACATTACCGGTAAAATTATAGTCTTCAAGAATCTGCGCAGCCTCAATGGATAATTTTTTTGGTGATCTTATCGGAGATTTTGAACTTAAAAAGTAATCAGCTAAAATGATAATATCTTCTTTTCTTTCTCTTAATGGCGGAATGGTTAATGTAATAACATTTAATCTAAATAAAAGATCACGTCTGAAGTTTTTAACATCAGCCTCTTCAAGAAGATTTCTGTTTGTTGCACCAATTACTCTGACGTTTGAGTTAAGATTAGTTATTCCCCCGATTCTTCTGTATTCACCATTTTCTAAAAATCTTAGAAGTTTTGGCTGAAGAGTTAAGCTCAACTCCCCAATTTCATCAAGGAATAAAGTTCCGCCGTGTGCAATTTCAACTAAACCTTGCTTTGTTGATTTTGCGTCAGTAAATGCCCCCTTTTCGTGTCCAAATAATTCGCTTTCAATTAATTGATCCGGTAAGGAAGCACAATTTATTACAACAAATGGTTTATCTTTTCGGGCAGATTGTTTATGAATATATTCAGCAAATAACTCCTTACCTGTTCCGGTCTCTCCTTCAATTAAAACATTTGAGTCAGATTGTGCTGCTTTGTTTGTCAGCGTTAAAACTCTCTGAAGGGCTTTACTTTCACCAATAATTTTTTCGGAGTGGTTTTTTTGTGCAACTTTTTTGTAAAGATTTTTTTCTACAATTAGATCCCTATGTTCAATAGCTCTCTTAACGGTTAAAACAAGTTCATCAAACTCGTATGGCTTGGTGATATAATCATAAGCACCATTCTTTATACACTGGATTGCCTTTTTAATATCAGATTGAGCTGAAAGAACAATAACTTCGAGCAATTCATAACCGGAATCCCTAACAAATTTTAAAACCTCCTCTCCCTGAACTTCACGCATATTCAGATCAAGGAGCAGAACATCGTAGTTTTTGGCTTTAATTGCTTCGATAGCATATTTACCGTCATAAACGGCATCTACAGAGAATCCTTCTTCAAGCAATTGTTCTTTTAGTAGATAACAAAGTGTTTCGTCATCATCACATACTAAAATTTTTGAGTTTTTTGAATTATCTATCATTTCCCACCGCTAAAAAATCTTTTAGTTTGGAATAAAAAAGCACATTATTTATATTTGCCGTTCAAAATTTTGGGCGCGTAGCTCAGGGGTAGAGCATCTGCCTTTTAAGCAGAGGGTCGGTGGTTCGAGCCCACCCGCGCTCACTTTTAAGTAAGCCACTATAGTGGCTTACTTTTTTTTAAACAATTTTTATTATCGAATGTTTAATAATAACACATATTATAAAAAACAGCAAGTTTTACCGATTCCAATAGTAATTTTGTAACTTGGATATATTTTTCAATTATTAGAGTGTAATTTTGGGTGAAATTATTTACAAGACAATTATTAGGTCAGGATTGACTCTTATAGTGTTATGGTTTCTTAAAAATCAGGTTGATGAAAGATATTTTTTTATAGTTAGTGCTTTAGCCCTTTTCTTTTTTGTAATAAATCCGGCATATATGTCGTATAAACACTTTTTAGAGAAAAATCAAAATATTGAATCCGGGATTTTATGTTCTTCGTGTAAACATTTTGATAAATCTGCTATGCTTTGTATTAAGTATGATAAGCATCCTACCGAGAATTTCATTCCCTGCGAAGGAAGGGACTGGGAACCAAAATAAGGTTTATTTTATTTCATAAAACCTTGGACAAAAAGAAAGATAAAACCAAGCACACTGTGCTGTCAGACTAAAATAATAAAAAAGCTCTGACAGTTAATATTTATTTTGTAACCAATTCAAATATTCCTGCATCAAACTACCGCAAATATTATTGATTTAATAAGGAGAGGTCATGAAAGCAAACATTGGCAAATCTGATAAAGTTATTAGATTAGTCTTAGGCACAGTTATTATTCTTTTAGGTATTTATTTAAAAAGCTGGTGGGGAATAATCGGAGTCGTTCCGATTATAACGGCTCTGTTAAATTTTTGTCCCGTGTGGAAGTTATTAGGTATATCAACCAGAAAAAAAGTTGAAACAACAAAACTAAAAGTTTAAACATTTCAAGGTTGCTGCTAAAACTATTTAACAGCAGCCTGTTTCTTTTCCTGATCTTTTTCTTCTTTGGCTTTTTTTAACACTTCGGGTATAATCATTCCGATTACAATTCCAGCGATTAAAGTAAGTATAAGCAGTAACAGTTTCGAAATCTCAAATTTCCAGAACAATAAGCTCATTGAAACATTTTCAATATTCTGAAGACAAGTAATAATAAAAAGCCCCAGTAATAAGAGAATGATTATGGATTTAAAATTCATTGTGAAATCCTTAAAAAATTTTTTTTGTGAATATCTTTAATCTAATAAAATTATTGAATCAAGATGTGTGGTATCAAAACAAACACTTAAAATTAAGTTATTCTTTATATGCTAACCAATATCCGCCGATACTGTAAATCTTAGTATCAGCCCAGATCATAATTTTTATAGTAAATCCATCTCTTGATACTGAAAGAGCTTCAACATTATATCTGCAGTTATAATTTTTATCAACATCCAGTTGGCTGACAGAAACGAAAACTTTGGGTTTAACTTCGTAAGATTTTGAGAATTTAACCTCAAGTGTAATTGATCTCTCACCGGTACCGGAATCAAGATTATAAGATGTATCTCCGATTTTTGATTCCCAAAAGCCGCTTTGAGTTTGTGCAGTAATAACAGAGGAAAAGGCAATAAGAAACAAGATTATTATAAATATTGATGGCGTTTTCATCAGCCTATCTTTGCCTTTTAAAAATATATTTTTTCCTAATGTTTGATTATTTGTCAAACAAGTAATTAAATCTAATTGATTAACGAATCATATCCTAACAAATAAAAATTAACAGAGTGTAGCCGGATTCTGAAAATAAATACCTTCTGATAAAACATTCTTTTAATTAAGCGTAAAAATTAAACTCAATAAACACTGCAGATTAGACCTTTAAGATACAGACTCTCCGGAAAGCTTGTTAAAATAGCATGATCGGGAGATTGTGTAAGAATCTTTATTGTCTTAACATTTTTTTCTGAATCTAATGCAGCATCAGATATAATTTTACCGAACAGTTCTGTAGTTATATGTCCCGAACAGGAAAAAGTAAACAGAATACCATTTTGAGTTAATAACTTAATAGCTAATAAATTAATATCTTTATAACCACGACTTGCTTTTTCAATTTGACTTACCGATTCAGCAAATTTAGGAGGATCAAGAATTATTAAATCAAACTGCTGATTTGTATCTCTAAGCTTTCTTAGGTATTTAAATACATCGTCACATACATTTTCAAATTGACTGTTTGTGATATCATTAGCGATTAAATTTCTTTCGGCAGCTCTAAGCAGATCTTCGGAGGAATCGACATTAGTAACTTTGGCAGCACCTGATTTAAGTGCATAAACAGAAAACGCACCTGTAAAGGAAAAGCAATTCAGAATATTTTTATCTTTTACGAACTCACTTAAGATTTTTCGGTTTTCCCGCTGATCCAGATAAAAGCCGGTTTTATGACCATTAATAATATCAACAAAAAACTTGTTATTGTTCTCGGTGATTTCAATTAAAGGGTCAGGATGCCTGCCGGATAAAACTCCTTTGATCTTTTGTAATCCTTCCTTCTCTCTAACATCAACATCGGATCTTTCATAAATACCTGAAGGATTAATCAGCTCTGTTAAACTGTTTACAACAGTATTTTTCCAATATTCAGCTCCTGCTGATAGGAATTGACAAACCAGATAATCAGAATATTTATCAACAATAATTCCGGGAAGGTTATCACTTTCAGCATTAATTAATCTATATGCATTGGTTGAGTGCTGGTCAATAATATTGTTTCGGAATCTTAGTGCATCTTTAATATTTTTTACTATAAAATTTTCGTTGGGTTTTTCATCAGGATCGAAGCTTAACATTCTAACACTTATCTGCGATTGATTTGAAAATGAACCATATCCCAAATGCTTACCATCAGCAGAAATAACATCCACGGTTTCGCCGTTAAATCCGATATCTTTTACAGAATCAATTGCGCCTGAAAATATCCATGGATGTTTTCTCCGGATTGATTTATCTCTGCCGCTTTTAAGCTTAACAACAGGCAATAAAAAACTCAACTTTCAAAATTTAATGCAATTCTAACACCCAGATGTAATGTTAAAATATCAGTTTTTGATTGACTTGGATTATAGATTACTTTTGAATTATTAATTTGAATGCTGCCTTCTTTTAAGTAATTAGCTTTAGACCCAAACAAATATCTGCCTTTTAAATCCAGATATATCGCTCCAATTTCAGTTACAGGATCACCGCTTAATAATATTGCAATTCCACCTCCGGCACCGTAACTCCAAGACCAATCATCAAAGTTAGTAGTGCTTGTGATATTTTCTCCGCTGTAATCTCCCTTAACAGAAGTTTCAGTGTAAAGATAATTTCCGCCAAATAATCCCTGGATATAAGGACGGATTGTTCCAGTCGGCATTCCTAGTTCAAATACTAAATGAAAATTTAATAGGTTATTAGTTCGGTCAACATTCAGGAAAACATCTGGTATTGTGTGGCTCCAGGGTTCTCTTCGGGATTCCATACCGTAAACGTAGTAACCAAGATTTAATCCAATTCCAAATGGCGATTGTGGTTTTGGTGATAAAAACATAAACTCACCGCTAAGTCCAAATCCAAGATTATCAACCTGCTTACCAAACTCACCTTGTGGTAATGCAAGTGAAAAGTTTATGCTTGCTTGCTGGGCATTTGAAAATCCTGCGGTTAAAATAAAAAGGATGAATAAAAAAGTAACTTTGTTTTGCATACTATCTTCCAGAAAATAAATTTTTGATGGGTTAAAATAATTTATTAATCGTTAAAAATTCAGCTCCGGATGATAGGCGGTTAAATTTCTATTTATAAAAAATTATGTATGACCATGGTTTTAATTTTAACTGGAAATTACCATTCAATTCAATTTGCTGATCATTATTAAAACTGATATAAACTCCACTTACTTTTTCTAAGCGTATATTTGCTTCTGTTTCTTTCTCAGTAAGATTAAAAAATCCAATCACTTCTTTATTTTCTTTACTGCGTCTGATAATCAAAATATCATTATTGTTATTGATAAAATCAATTGATCCGCTTTCAATACCTGCCCACAAAGCTTTATTTTTTTCTTTAAGCTCATTCAAATTTTTGTAAAGCTTCTCAAATTTATTTTCTTTCCAGATAATCGAATCTTTTTCAAAGAACTCTAATCTTTTGTTAAAACCAATTTCCTGTCCGTTGTAGATTAGCGGCATTCCCGGTATTACATAAGTTAGAACGGCAAAAACTTCAGCAGCTTTGCCCAATCTTTCGTACTCAGTTCCATTCCATGAATTTTCGTCGTGATTTGATGTAAACTGCATTCTGTAAGCATAATCGGGATATTTTTTTTGGTCATTTACAATATGCTTAATAATATCACTTGAGCTTCTTTCCTTAGCATAAACTCCATTGAATATTTTGTGCAGATCCCAATCATAAGTCATATCAAAAGCAAACTTATGCATTTCGGGTGTATCCCACTCAGCAAGCATAAATACAGGTTTAATTTTATCAAGTTCAGTTCTCACTTCATTCCAGAATTCAATGGGAACCATACCAGCAACATCACATCTATAACCATCAATATCAAACTCACTCACCCAATACTTTAGTGCTGATATCATTTCTTTCCATAATTCTTTATTATCATAATTCAAATCAATGACATCAGACCAATCTGGAACAGGCGGAACGAAATTTCCTGACGAGTCTTTAGTATAAAATTCCGGATTTGTTTTAACCCATTTGTTATCCCATGCTGTATGATTTGCCACCCAATCTATAATAACGTACATACCCTGATTATGAATTTCATCAACAAGTGTTTTAAAATCTTCTTTGGTTCCAAATTCAGGATTAACATCAACATAATCTTTAACCGAATAATAACTTCCAAGTGTACCTTTTCTGTTTAGTTTCCCGATTGGGTTTATCGGCATTAACCAGAGTATATCAACACCAAGCTCCTTAAGTCTGGGTAAATGTTGCTGAAATGATTTAAACGTTCCTTCTTTAGAAAACTGTCTGATATTAACTTCATATATTGTTGAATTTTTAGCCCAGCCAGGTGCAACAGGCTGCGAAAAGCTCTGTTGTGAAGGAAGAACAAATAACAGAAAGAGAATCAGATATCTTTTCATTATGAAATTCTTTTTATCAATTAAGTTTAAAATAAAAAAAGCGCTCAAAAGAAAGAGCGCCTAAAAAGGAATAAACAGGACCTATTTCTTGGGCTTTGCTTCGCTTACAATGATATTACGACCCTTGAGTTCAGAACCATTTAGTGCCTGAATTGCAGCAGTTGCTTCAGTTTCATTTTCATATTCTACAAAACCAAAACCTCTTGATCTGCGTGTCTCTTTATCAGTTACTACTTTTGCTGAGAGAACTTTACCATGTGCGGCAAAAGCTTTCTGCAAATCTTCATCGTTAGCTGACCAGGGGAGACTCCCTACAAACAATTTGATACTCACAAAACGAACCTTTTATTAATTGAACAAAAAAGCGTCATTTGACGCACGAATAAAATAATACTATTAATTAAAGAAACAAAGAGAAAATACAATTATTTCTATGTTATAAGCCCATAAAATGGGGTTATGTCTCAAGTTGATTCTTTAATAGCAGTATTGGATGGAGATTAAATGAGTTGATACTACAATAGTTTATCAGTTTTATTTTTATAAGAATTTTTCAAATGCATCTTTTAGGTTATCAACAGTGATGATTCTTATTGTATTGTCTTCCTTAACACTTTTCTTATTTCCGGTTGGAATAATTACAGTTTTAAAGCCAAGTTTTTTTGCTTCGGTAATTCTTTTTTCTATATATCCAACGCTTCTGATTTCACCGCCCAATCCAACTTCTCCGATAAGTATTGTCTGATTATCAATAACTGCATCACTTAAACTTGATGCAATACTTGCGCAAACGGCAAGATCGGCTGCCGGTTCAATTACTCTGATTCCGCCAGCAATATTAACGAATACATTATGTGCAGATGCTCTTACATTTGCTCTTTTTTCAAGTACAGCTAAAAGTATTGATAATCTTTTCTGATCAAATCCGTTTGAAACTCTTTGCGGATAACCAAAACTTGAAGGAGTTACTAATGCCTGCACTTCAAGCAGAATAGGTCTGCTTCCTTCTATACTTGAAGTAACAACTGATCCGGGTGTTTGCTTTTCCCGCTCGCTTAAAAATAATTCGCTTGGATTTACAACTTCCCTCAAACCATCCTCGTACATTTCAAAAACACCAATTTCATTTGTACTTCCAAATCTGTTTTTTTGTGCTCTTAAAATCCTAAAAGAATGATTTGCCTCTCCTTCAAATTGCAGGACTGTATCAACGATGTGTTCAAGAATTTTTGGTCCGGCAATCATTCCTTCTTTTGTAACATGTCCGATTATGATTACTGAATAATGATTTCTTTTTGCTTCCTCCATCAGTAAAGCAGTGCATTCACGAATCTGTGTTATTGTTCCGGGAGAATTTTCTAATTCGCTTCGATAAGTAGTTTGGATTGAGTCGATAATAACAACAGATGGTTTAATTTCTTTTATGGCACCAAAAATATTTGACAGATCAGTTTCAGCCTGAATAAAAAACTTTTCAGATTTTACTTTTAATCTTGTTGAACGCAGCTTAATTTGTTTTTCAGATTCTTCTCCGGTAACATATAGCACTTTTTCTTTAATACTTGCTGCTGCCTGCATTGCGAGTGTTGATTTCCCGATTCCAGGATCGCCGCCAAGAAGAATAACAGAACCGGGCATTATTCCACCACCGAGCACACGATCAAATTCGGTAATTCCGGTTATTGTCCTTTCTTCATTACTGGCAATAACCTCAGAAATATTACTGTAAGTAAATCTGGATTTTGCAATGTTAGCCTTTCTTGGAGATGTTTCTACAATCTCCTCAGTAAATGAATTCCAGCTTCCGCATTCCGGACATTTCCCTATCCATCTTAAGGTTTCGTATCCACAGTTTGAGCAGATGTATTTTACTTTTGTTTTAGCCATTTTTATTTTACCAATAAGACCACTTAGACTCACCAAGCTTGGAAAACTCTTCTGTAACCAAAGGAATTAAATGATCTTTTATATTTTGACAGTGAAAATTTATCAATAAACCTTTTGGCTTTCTAAATAAGAAAGCAACTGCGCATTAAATACTGGAATTATTGTTTCAACAGCTTTTAATTCAACAATAACTAAATCACTGATCAATAAATCCAATATTAGATTAGTTACAAGATCTTTACCTTTATAATGAATAGGAACGGCAACTTGTCTATTAACCTCTAATCCTTGTGAAATCAATTCATCAACAAAACATGTTTCATAAACAGATTCCAATATTCCCTGAACAAGTTGTTTATGCACTTCTATTGCACAGCCGACAATTTTATAAGATAAATTATTTACATATTGTTTGTTACTTGCAATTTCTAAGTGTTTCTTAGTGTCTTAGCGGTTAAGTCATTTCTACAAAAAGTCAGCAACTATCTTCCCTACTTTTGACAATGCAGGAACAATTTGACTAACATCCTTACCGCCGGCAGTTGCAAGATGCGGGCGACCGCCTCCGCCCCCGCCCACTAATTTAGCGAGTTCGCCTACTATTTTTCCCGCGCTAAGATTTTTATCTTTTATAAGATCATCACTAACAACGCAAACGATACCAACCTTATCCTCAATCTGAGCAATTAAAACCCCAATACCAGATTTGATTTTATTTCTCATTTCATCGCCGAATGATTTAAGCTCATCCATTGAATCAGCCTGAACCTTACCTTTAAATATTTTTACACTTTTTTCTTCAGAAGAAAGTGAAAAAATATGATCAAGCTGTTCAAGTTTATCTTTCATTTTTAGTTCAGCAATTTCCTTTTCGAGTTTTTTCTTTGAATCAATCAGTTCTTCAATTTTTTGTTCTGATAATTTTAATTGTTCCTGTTGAGATTGAATGAATTTTTCAACACCGGCTCCTGTAACAGCTTCTATTCTGCGGACTCCGCTTGCAATAGAAGATTCACTGAGAATTTTAAACAAACCGATCTCTGATGAATTATGAACATGGGTTCCGCCGCAGAATTCCAAAGTAAAATCACCAAACTGAACTACATTAACTTTATCACCATACTTATCGCCAAAGAACATCAAAGCGCCCATTTTTTTTGCTTCATCAAACGGAGTATTACGATGATGTTTTAACGGATAGTTCTTTCTTGTTTGCTCATTAACTATTGATTCAATTTTTTGTATCTCCTCATTGGTTAATTTTGCAAAGTGTGTAAAATCAAATCGCAGTCTATCCGGTCCCACATAAGAACCTGCCTGTTGAACATGTGTTCCTAACACCTCTCTTAAAGCCTTATGTAAAAAATGTGTTACCGAATGATTACGCATTATATCCCACCGTCTGTTTTCATCAACCTCAGCAATTACTTCAGCTCCGGGCTTTAGCAATTGATTATCAGCAGAGCTAAGCACATGAATAATCTGATCATTGATCTTTGTTACATCAATTACATTGTAAGATTGAGAACCAATTATAATTTTGCCAAGATCATCAACCTGACCTCCCGACTCAACATAGAAAGGCGATCTATCAAGAATTACCAGGGTATTATCACCATTATTTTTTACTCCAACCACTACAGCTTTTGATTGTAATTCATCATAACCGGTAAAGACTGTTGGGTCGGAGCTAACAAGATCAAATCCTGATAAATCATTTAAGTTAACATTTACAGCAGCAAATTTATCTTTTGATGCTTCTCTTCCACGCTCTTTTTGTTCATTCATTAATTTGTTAAAGCCTTCCTCATCAATTGCAAAGTTTATTTCGCGTGCCATAACATTTGTAAGATCAGCAGGGAAGCCATAAGTATCATAAAGTTTGAATACTTCATCTCCTGGTATCACCTTAAGGTTTTGTTTAATCAATCTTTTGACCACTTCATCAAACAATTCTATTCCGCGATCAAGAGTAGAGTTAAAACTTTCTTCTTCTGCTTTAATAACTTTTTTAACATATTCTTTTTTCTCAATAACCTCCGGAAAGACATCACCCATCGTATCGGTAATAATATCTACAAGTTTATAAAGGAAAGGCTCATTTAGATTTATTTTTCTTCCATAGCGTGCTGCACGTCTTAAAATCCTTCTGAGCACATAACCTCTTCCATCATTACCCGGAACAGCACCATCAGCAATTGCAAAAGTTAACGCACGGATATGATCCGCAATAACTCTCATCGGAATTTTGTCTTCTTCTTTGTCATATTTTATCTTAGAAAGTTTGGAGACCTTTTCAATTATTGAAGTAAAGACATCGGTATCGTAATTTGATTTTTTATTTTGAAGAACAGCACATACCCGCTCGAATCCCATTCCGGTATCAACATGTTTTGCAGGAAGTTCATTCAACTTTCCGTTTTCATCTCTGTTATATTGGATAAAAACCAGATTCCATATTTCGATACATTCGGGTGAGCCGGCATTTACCAGATCGGGGTTTTTATAATCATCACCAACGTTGATATGTATCTCTGAACAGGGACCACAGGGACCGGTTTCACCCATTTCCCAAAAATTATCTTTTTCTCCGAACCTTAAAATGTTTTTTGGATTTATATCTGTTTCAGATTTCCAGAATTCAAAAGCCTCATCATCATTTTTATAAACCGTAGCCCACAACCTTTCTTTTGGCAGCTTCCAGACTTCTGTTAATAATTCCCATGCCCATTTTATAGCTTCTTTTTTATAATAATCTCCAAAAGACCAGTTACCAAGCATTTCAAAAAATGTATGATGAAAAGTATCGTGTCCTACTTCTTCAAGATCGTTGTGTTTGCCTGAGACCCGAATACATTTTTGAGTATCAACAGCACGTTTATAATCTCTTGTTCCCAAGCCAAGGAATACATCTTTAAATTGATTCATACCCGCGTTTGTAAAGAGCAAAGTAGGGTCATCAAAAGGAACAACCGGTGCAGATTGAACGAGTCTATGCTCTTTATTTTTAAAAAAATCAAAGAACTGCTGGCGGATTTGTTGTGATGTCATATTTACCTTTGTAAAAATTAAGTAGGTAAAAATAACAAAATGACGCTTAAGCTTAAACAGGAAATGCGGATTATCAACGATTCTAATTGATTGATTTTGGCAATGAAATTGATGAAATAACTTTCCTATTAATAATTATTAAATAAAACGATGTCAGTTAGTAAACAAACCTCCGATAGTGAATTATTGCTTCAAATTGTGGGCTATAATCAGGAAGCATATTTACACCTTTATAACCGCTACTCAGCAACTATTTATTCTTTAATCAAAGAGATAGTTTCAAATCCAAAACTTTCTGAAAAGATTTTAATAAATGTTTTTTCAGTATTTCTTAAACGGATTGAATATTACAGTACTACCAGTAACAATGTTTTTACCTGGCTAACTCTTTTGGCAAGAAATATCTCGCTTGATGTTGTAAAAAGAATGAAATTTATGGAAGATATTCCAATTTATTCTGATGATTATGAAATTGAATTTATACTGCCAAATCTTTCCAACGAAATTGATCTGTTAAATCTTGATGAGAGAGCAATGCTTGCTGAAAAAGTAAAATTATGGAAATCGCATTTAAGCGAAATTCAAAATCTTATCTTTTCTCTGGTATATTTTGAGGGATTAAATGATGAAGAGATTGCCAAACGCCTAACCGTTCCGGTATCACAGGTCAGAAACAAACTTATTGTAATAATGGATGTGCTCTATCAGCAGTTTACTGGTAAACCAGCATCCTCAGTTAAGAACAGTGAAGTTTTTGATTTAATTAAACTCGAGCCGCTTGGGTGCATTACTTCTGAAGAAAAAATTATATTAAGTAACCTCAGAGAAAACGATCCGGAGTTTTTGTGGAAAGAATTAGGAGAAGTTCAAAACTTAATTGCATTACTTTCGGCAACAGTTCCAATTGTTTATCCGCCGAATGATTTGAGTGATCATCTGAGTAAGATTTTTATAGAAATACTTCAAGGTGCAGAAGTTGAATATCCAATAATTACTCCCGAACCGCAGGTAATAAACCAGCAAAATGATCCGCTGCCGGATGTGATTAAGATAAATGAAATACTTGAAAAGAAGGAAAAAGAAACTCAAATAAAACTTAGTGAACCTTATCAGGATAAAACTGATTCATTAAAAAAACCATCGGCTCAGCCAATAAAAGAAAAAGCAGTGGAAATTTCTGCAAATCAGCAGAAGAATGAGCCAACACAACAACTTAACGAAATAAGCAATAAGAATATTGAAGAAATTCCTAAACCAAGTGAGCCGCAAAAGTTCAGACAAGAACCGGCACCTTCTGTGGTCGAGAATAAAGTACAGACTACGCCGCCAGTAACTACACCGGCTTTTAAGCAGAACAGACCTCAACCGTTTTCTGCAAAAGATGATGTTGTTGTCAGAAATAAGCTTACTCCAACAAGCAGTATAAATCTTAAAGATTTATTCAAGAATGATAAACCTCTTCCGAGTAAACCAGAGCCTGTTACTCTTAAAGATTTAGAAGAACAAATTAAAGCACCAATAAAACAAGAAGTGATTGAGCAGAGGAAAAAAGATGAACCTGATAAAGTTATTATTAAACAAAGCAATGCTGCTGAAGTGGAAAAACCTGTTAGGGAAACTTTTGAAAACAGAACTATTGAAAACAACTCTGATATTAAGCTCAAGACTAATATCCCGCCTAAAGAGTCAAAGTTATCAGAAACAACCAGTAATATTGAAAAGCAAGAGAGTAAGTCTGAAAAGACAGAAGACCAGAGCAGTAAGGAAAAAGTTGATATTAAGGAAACCAAAACAAATCTGCCTGTTAATGAAAAATTAAGTCAAGACGATGGATCTTTGGAAATAAAAGGTGATATTAAAATAAGATCACACGCTGTTGATAGAACTGTCAGAACATTAAGTAGTGCTAATTATAAAACTGAAACTTCTAAGGAAACAAAGCCCTCGGTAAATGAAAGACCGGTTACTCCTTCTGTAGCACAAGAACCAAAACCTATTGCTAAGGAACAGCTAAAAAGTGAATCAGTTAATCAGATTGTTGAAAATAAAAATGCTGTACCCACACCGGTACAATCAAAGCAAAACATTCCTGTAAAAAAAGCAGAACAACCGGCTGAAGTGAAGACAGCGGATACAAAATCGTATCAAGAACCTGTAAAAATAAAACCCCAGATTGAAAAAACTTCATTAAAGATCAGGGAAACCAGATTTGAAGATAGTGAAAACCAGCAAAACGAAACTGTAAAAATCAGCAATAAGGAGTCAGAAAAGCCGCCAATTCAAAAAAGCAGTAAAGAAGATGTTGTTAAAGCATCTGTCCCGGTAGAAAAAACCAGAATACATGTTAATGAAAGAGATTCTGAACCGGAAATAAAACCTGATATAAGTGATAATAAAGAAGTTTTGCTCCTTAAGAAAAAATTAAAAAGAAATGTAATGATTTCCGCAGCAGTGGTTTTAATCTTAATTGTATCAGGAGTGTTTTTATTTATTCATTTGCAATCGAGTAACGAGAGTAAAATTTCAGAATTACAAAAACCAGTAGAACAGAAACAAACAGTTGAAACTATCAATGAAGTAGTTCCTGAAGAAAATGTGCAGATAGTTATGCCTGAGGAAACCGCTCCGGTAAAGGTTGAGGAATCTGAAAAAACAGCTAAGAATGAGCCCAAGGTAAAGTTACCTCCATTACCCGAGAGTATTAATAAAGAAGAAAGCACATACTTCGCTTTGAATGAAGGCAATAATCCATTGATAGAAGAAAAAAAGGAAACTAAACAAATTGCAGCAGCAAAAACTGAAACTATAATTCCCCCAACTAAGAAAGCTCCGGGAGAAGAAGAACCTTCATTCTTTGTTGCTGTTGAAGAAATGCCTCAGTTAATTGGCGGGATGAAAGAGCTGCAGACTAAAATAAAATATCCTGATATTGCTAAACGGGTTGGTGTAGAAGGGAAAGTTCTTGTTCAGGCGCTTGTTGATGAAAACGGAGATGTAGTTTCGGTTAAAACTTTAAAAGGTATTGGCGCTGGCTGTGATGAAGAAGCAATGGATGCTGTAAAGAAAAGCAAATTTGTTCCTGGAAAACAGCGTGGTAAGAATGTTAAAGTTCAGGTTACTATTCCAATTGTGTTTAAAAAATAGTATTGGTTAACAGCAATTAAAAAGGCACGATGATCGTGCCTTTTTTTTTAAAGATATTTATAATTCGATAAGCGCAGTGCAACATCCTGCTTCAAGCAGATCATCTTCTTAGAACTAATAAAAAACACCTGCCTTTACTTTGAATCTGCATTGTAGTTTTTTCTGTTTTAATTTTACACCCCTGAAGTTTTGTGATAAACATAATTTAATTCTTCAAGTATCTTTTCAGCTTAAGCATCAAAGTATTTTTTATCATAGTATTAGCTATAAATCGCATAGGTTGTTTTATGAAAGCATTTTTGTGCATTAAACTAAAACTAATAGAATAAGGAATAAAAAGAACTCATTAATCGGTAATCATCTAAGATCATAATAATTACAGTGGTATTGCAACAAAAAGTATTATGGTTGACAAACTCCTGTTTACTCAGAAAGTGCTGTGTTTAGTCAAGGGACTCTATGGCAGTAAATAATTTTTCGTTAGGATGCACACAATTACTGTCAAAAAGATGCAGAGGTTAAATTTTTGACAATTAAAAAAGTTTAATTTTGCTAAAAAATCGACGATTATACAAATCATCGTGAGATTTTAGGTTTTAATTATCTTGTTTGTAATGATAATTAATCCTATTTTTCGCCTGCTGATTCGCCCCGTTGAGGGCGTTTTTTGTTGGTATGGATAAGTTTAAAGAAAATATTGTTAAAATTTCGAACGATTTAGCCGAAAAGCTTGGCTATTTTGTAATTGATGTTATAATCAGGGGTGATAGCAGAAAAAGAATTTTAGAAGTTTTTGTTGATGCGGAAAAAAATGTTAGTGCCGATGATCTTGCAGAGATGAGCCGCGAACTGAATGAAATTATTGAGTCAGAAAACCTAATCAAAGAATCTTACAGGCTGGAAGTATCTTCTCCCGGAGTTGACCGACCACTAAAATTCTTGAAACAATATCCTAAACACATTAACAGAAATTTTGAAATAGTTTATAAAGCAGCAGATTCAGAAGCAAAGTTTACCGGAAAGTTAATCTCGGTTGAAAGAGATGAACTAACTTTTCAGACAAAAGATAAGAACATTTTAATTAAGTTTAATCAGATTATTGAAGCAAAAGTATTAATTAGTTTTTCTTAGTAAGAGGAGATAATAAATGAACAGTGAGATTGTCGAATCTTTTGCCCAAATGGTAAAAGAAAAAGGCATTGATAGAGATGTACTCGGTGGAATTCTCGAGGAAATTTTTGGTTTGCTTGTAAGAAAAAAATTCGGAGATGAAGCAAAATTTGATGTTGTTGTAAATATGGACCGCGGAGATATTGAAATTTTTCTCGAACGCGAAATAGTTGAAGTTGTGGAAGACCCTAATACACAGATAGGAATTGATGAAGTAAATAAAAGGGGGAATGAAGATGAGCTTGAAGTTGGCGAAGAATATGTTGAAAAAATTGAACTTGCCTCGCTTGGAAGAAGACTGGTCGTTCTTGCTAAGCAAAGCTTAAATCAAAAAATACGTGAATTAGAAAAAGAAATAGTTTATAACGAATACAATGAATTACTTGGTGAAATTGTTGTCGGAGATATTTATCAGATAAGAAAAAATGATATCCTTGTTAATCATAATAAAAACGAGTTGATGCTTCCTAGAAACGAACAGATTCCTTTTGAAAAATATAAGAAAGGAGAAACAATTAGAGCCATTGTTAAGGAAGTTAAAAAAGGTAATAGCGGACCAGTAATAGTAATCTCAAGAGCAGATAATATGTTCTTAAGAAGATTGTTTGAAATAGAAATTCCGGAAATTTATGATGGAATAATTGAAATAAAATCCATTGCCCGCGAACCCGGTGAAAGGGCTAAGATTGCTGTTGAATCTCAGGATCAAAGAATAGATGCTGTTGGTGCTTGCGTTGGAATGAAAGGTGTAAGAATTCATGCAATAGTACGTGAATTAAATAATGAAAATATAGATGTCGTTAGCTATTCTGATGATCCGATTGTTTTTATTCAAAAAGCTTTAGCACCAGCAAAGCTTAAGAAAATTGAACTATATGAAGATGAAAGAAAAGCAATTGTTACTGCCGATAGCGATCAGGTTTCTTTAATTGTAGGGCGAAATGGAGTTAACATTCGCCTGGCAATGAAACTAACAGGTTATGATATAGAAATATTGCGCGAAGAAAAACCATTTGAAGAATATGAAGAGGATATTGAGCTTATTGATCTTAAAGAAGAACTTGGTGCCGATGTTTATGAAATTCTGATCAATCACCGGTATGATACAGCTATCGAAGTGTTAACAGCCGGTCCCGAAAAATTAAAAGAGATCGAAGAGTTTGATGATGAAAAGATAGAAGAGATACTCGAATTAATTAAATCTCAGTTTGAGGAAGAAGAATAGCCCAAAATAAGGTAACTGCTAAATGTCTGAAACTAAAGCACCTAAAATAAGATTATATAAATATGCTGCGGAGATAAATCTCTCTTCAGAAAATCTCATTGAGTTTCTGAGAAATAAGGGATATGAAATTAAATCTCATCAATCAACCTTAACGGAAGATATGATAAATGAGATAAATGCGCACTTTAAAAAGGATATTGAAAAAGCTGAACAGCATTATAAAAAAATTGCAGAGTTTCATAAAAAGCGTGCTGATAAAGTAGAAAAAGAAGAAAAGATTACTAAGGTTGAAGAAGAAGAACAAAAGGTAACTGAAGAAAAAGACATTGTAATAACCGATGTTACTGCAGAGGAAACTGTTGAACCGGCAATTGAAGTTGTTGAAACTCCTGAAATAATTGAGGAGGAGCCGAAAGAGGCTGCTAAACCCGAACCGGTTGTTGAGGATGCAAAACTCAATTTAGTTGTGCCGGTAATTGCTGCAACAGAGCGGTTTAAATCTCCTGCTAACATTGAGGCAGGCAAAAAACGCGGATTAAAAGTAGTCGGCAAGATTGATCTTAGTGAAGACAAAAAGCAAGTCGTTAAACAAAGCAAACAGCCGCCGCAAGATGTTGAAGAGAAGAAACAGCAGACTCAGGAAACCGCATCTGAAACAGTAAAAAAGAAGAAACGACCTAAAACAAAAAGGAAGACCGGTGCAGAAGCCCCGGTTGAAGATGTAAGCGTTACTAAGAAGAAAAAGCGTGTTAAAAAATTTGAAATAGATGAGAAAGATGTAAAAGCAGCAATTAAACAAACGATGCTTAGTATGGATGATACTGTACTTACTAACAGAGCTGCTGTAAGAAAGAAAAAAAGAAAAGAGAGAGAAGCTGAGGAAGAAAGACTGCAGGAACAAAAATATCTCGATTCAAAAGTTCTCAGGGTAAATGAGTTTATTGCCGTTAGCGAACTCGCAAACTTAATGGAAGTACCGGTTGGTGAAGTTATTTCAAAATGTATAGGTCTTGGATTAATGGTTTCAATTAATCAGAGGCTTGATGTTGAAACAATTACATTGGTTGCTGATGAATTTGGGTTTGAAGTTGAATTTCAGAAAGAATATACTGCTGATATTTTAAAAGATGTTGAAGATGATGAAGAAGACCTTAAACCTCGTCCCCCGGTTGTAACAATTATGGGTCACGTTGATCACGGTAAAACTTCATTGCTTGATTATATCAGAAGAACTAATGTTGTAGCAGGCGAGTCAGGCGGAATTACACAGCATATCGGAGCATATAGAGTTGATAGAGGAGATGGAAAACAAATAACATTTCTTGATACACCCGGACACGAAGCATTTACTGCAATGCGCGCACGTGGAGCTCAATTAACTGATATAGTTGTTCTCGTAGTTGCCGCAGATGATGCGGTGATGCCTCAGACAGTTGAAGCATTAAATCACGCACAGGCTGCTGGTGTACCGATTATAATTGCAATTAATAAAATTGATAAACCCAGTGCTAATCCTGATAGAATTAAACAGCAATTAGCTGATAGAAATGTACTTGTTGAGGACTGGGGCGGTAAGTATCAATGCGTACAGCTTTCAGCAAAAACAGGATTAAATGTTGATGTATTGTTTGAAAAAATTCTGCTTGAAGCCGAATTACTTGATCTTAAAGCTAATCCTGACAGACTTGCCCGCGGTGCTGTTGTTGAAGCAGAACTCGATAAAGGACGCGGTATCACAGCAACTATTCTTGTTCAAAAAGGTACTTTAAGAGTCGGAGACCCGTTCGTAGCAGGAATTCATTATGGTAAAGTTAGAGCGATGTTTGATGAAAGAGGAAATAAAGTCAGCGAAGCTGCTCCATCTGTTTCTGTTTTGGTATTGGGCTTTGAAGGTGCACCCCAGGCTGGTGATACATTTATTGTTCTTGATTCAGAGCGCGAAGCACGTGAAATAAGCGTGAAGAGACAGCAGTTAAAAAGAGAACAAGACCAGAAACAGGTACATCATATTACACTTGATGAAATTGCTAAACAAATTAGTGTTGGCGGAGTTAAAGAGCTTGCGCTTATTGTTAAAGGTGATGTGGATGGTTCTATAGAAGCTTTATCTGATTCATTAATGAAACTCAGCAATCAGGAAGTAGTTGTCCGGGTGATTCATAAAGGAGTTGGAGGAATTTCAGAAAGTGATGTTCTTCTTGCTGCAGCATCAAATGCAATTATTATTGGTTTCCACGTAAGACCGAATATTAATGCGCGTAAACTTGCTGAGAATCAAAAAGTTGATATAAGACTTTACAGTATTATTTATGATGCTATAAACGAAGTTAAGTCTGCACTCGAAGGATTGTTATCGCCGGTTATCTCTGAAGAAGTTACTGCAACAGTCGAAGTAAGAGATACCTTTAAAGTTCCGAAATCGGGTACAGTTGCCGGATGCTATGTTTTGGATGGTAAGATTGCAAGAAGCAACAAAATAAGATTGATTCGCGATGGAATTGTAATTCACGAAGGATCAATAGGAAATTTAAGAAGATTTAAAGATGATGTAAGAGAAGTTGATGCAGGATACGAATGCGGATTGAATATTGACAATTATAACGATGTAAAGGTTGGTGATATAATAGAAGCATTTAAACTTGTAGAAACAAAGAAAACCCTTGCTTAATTGTTATTAGTTATTCCGGATGATTTATGTCGTATAGAGTTGATAAAGTTGAACAGCTTATAAAAGAAGAAATTAGTTTAATCTTTCTGCATAAACTTTCAGAAACAGATCTGGGCTTTGTTACAATTACAAATGTTAGAGTTAGTCCGGATCTGAAAATTGCAAAAATTTATCTATCTGTTCTGGAAAAGGAAAAGCGTGAACTTGTTCTGGATAAGATTGATCTTAAAAAAGGATTTATAAGATCTGAACTTGCACACAGAATAAGGATGAAATTTATTCCCGAACTAAAATTTTTCATTGATGATACGCTTGACTATGTTGAAAAGATTGAAGGGCTGATTAAGAAAATTCACGAAAATGATAATAACAAGACAAACGAAGGATCCGCAGAATCTTGATTATTTATCCGGTCAGGTAATACTGATTGATAAGCCTGTAAACTGGACTTCGTTTGATGTTGTTTCAAAAATCAGGAAACTGATAAAGGTTAAAAAAGTTGGACATGCAGGCACACTTGATCCGCTTGCAACGGGATTGCTGATTGTATGCACGGGTAAAAAAACTAAAGAGATTTCTGATTACCAGGAAAAAAGAAAAAAATATACCGGAATTATAACCCTTGGTAAAAGTTCGCCGTCGATGGATTTGGCAACTGATGTAACCGAAAAGATATTGCCTGATAATCTGACTCAGGATAAAATTATTGAAGTTCGAAATAAGTTCTTAGGAAAAATTTTGCAGGTTCCGCCGATGTATTCAGCAGTAAAACATAAAGGCAAAGCACTGTATAAATTTGCCAGAGCTGGAAAAGAAGTTGAACGGGAACCAAAACAGGTTGAAGTTTTTTCTTTTGAAATACTAAAGATTGATTTGCCTGATATCCATTTTGAAATTGTCTGCTCAAAAGGAACTTATATAAGAACAATAGCAAACGATTTTGGGAATGAACTTAACTGCGGCGGCATTTTAAGTTTACTGAGAAGAACTGAAATAGGTGAATATAAAGTTGATGATGCTTATGAAATGAATGAGTTTTCTTCTATGTTCAGAACTTTGTAAAGTAATTGTTTTTATGTTTGTCACGCTTAGTTTATCGAAGTGTGATGGAGAAATTAGAAAGTCATACTTCGGCAAACGCAGGATGACAGGATTTTAATAACAAGTTTTTGTGATGAAATTTTAGATGCAGATTTTTTATAGTATTAAAGATTTAAAAAAAAATAAAAATACTGTTCTTACACTTGGCACTTTTGATGGAATTCATCCGGGTCATTTAAAAATTATCGGCAGATTAGTGAGTTGTTCAAAAGAAAAGGGATGCAGAAGTGTTGTGATTACATTTTATCCGCATCCGAGAACGATTTTAGGCAATGATAATTCTGTAAAAATGCTGACAACACAAGAGGAAAAAATAGAACTTCTTGAAAAACTTGGGGTTGAAAATCTTTTAATTATAAATTTTACAAAAGAGTTTGCATCGTTAAGTGCAGAAGATTTTATATATGATTATTTAATAAACGGTATTGGTTTAACAGAAATAGTATTAGGACATGATCATCATTTTGGGAAAGGACGAAGAGGAAACGCTGAATTATTACAGAAGATTGCAGACAAAGAAGGTTTTATTGTAACTAAAGCAGAAGCTTTTATGATTGATGGCGAAGCAGTCAGCAGCACAAAAATTAGAAATGCATTAGCTGAAGGGGATATTATCAGAGCAAATAAACTTCTTGGCAGAAATTATGAATTTAGCGGAATTGTTGTAGGCGGCGATAAGCGCGGTAGAGAGCTTGGCTTTCCAACTGCTAATATAAAATTATCTTCACAGGAAAAACTTTTACCGGCTAGCGGAGTTTATGCTGTTAAGGTGATGGTTGAAAATGAAAGGCATACTGGGTTATTAAGCATTGGTAATCGCCCGACTTTTTATAATCAGGGTGAACTTGTAAGTGAAGTATATATTTATGATTTCAACCGGGAAATTTATGGAGCTAAAGTGACAACAGAATTGGTTGAAAGATTACGGGGCGAGGTGAAATTTAACTCCGCCGAAGAATTAATTAACCAGATGAATACAGACAAAGAAAACGGATATAAGATTTTTAATAAACTAAATAATTAATTCTGGTTAATTCTGGAATTATATCGTACAATAAAAACAAAGGATAGATACAATGACAAAAGAAGAAAAACTTGAGATCGTTAAAAAATTTGGCAACAACGAAAAAGACTCAGGGAAACCCGAAGTGCAGATTGCACTTTTAACAAAAAGAATTAACGATTTAACAGACCATTTTGATACTCATAAAAAAGATCATCATTCAAGAAGAGGATTAATGATGATGGTTGGTAAAAGAAGAAGACTGCTTGATTATTTGATGAAAAAAGATATATCACGCTATAGAGTAATAATTAAAGAATTGAATATTAGAAAGTAAGGTTAAAAAATGATCGTTAAGAAAGAAGTTGAAATAGGCGGAAGATTATTTTCAATAGAAACCGGAAGATATGCAAAACAGGCTAATGGCTCTGTTATGGTTGGATACGGTGATACAATGGTGCTTGTTACTGCTGTTGCTTCAACAGAATCAAAACCTGATCAGGATTTCTTTCCATTGCAGGTTGAATATCGCGAAAAAACATCTGCCGCTGGAAAATTTCCCGGCGGTTATATCAAGCGTGAAGGAAGACCCTCTGAAAAAGAAATTCTTAGTGCAAGATTATGTGACAGACCAATAAGACCTTTATTTCCCGAAGCATTCTTAAATGAAACACAGGTTATTGCAATGGTCTTTTCTTATGATGGTGAAAATGACCCTGATGTATTAGCGGCGTGCGGAGCCTCGGCTGCGCTTGTTGTTTCGGATATTCCGTTTGACGGACCAATGGGAGAAGTAAGAGTTGGAAGAATTGGCGGTGAGTTTATTGTCAACCCGACTCAGGAGCAGATCAAGTTAAGCGATATAGAACTTGTTGTTGCAGGTACTGCAGATTCAATTATGATGGTTGAGGGTGAATCTAAAGAAGTAAGCGAACAGGAATTATTGGATGCCTTAAAATTTGCACAGATAGAAATTAAGAAAATCGTTGAACTTCAAAATCAACTAAGGGCTGAAGCCGGTAAAACCAAGTGGGTTGTTGAAGAAAAAACAATTGATGAAAATCTTAAAAAAGATATTTACGATCTTGCTGAAGTAAAGTTTAAGGAAATTGTTTATTCTGTTCTGTCTAAAGAGGAAAGAGCAGATAAAAACGGCGAACTTGCTGAGTTTGTCAAATTATCATTAGCTGAAAAATATCCCGAGCAGGAAAAAGTTATCAAAGAGGTTCTTCACGATATGGAGAAAGACCTTATGCGTGAAAGAATACTTAAAGAAGGAATTCGTCTTGATGGAAGAAATACAAAACAAATCAGACCGATAACAATTGAACTTGGTAATTTACCAAGAACACATGGTTCTGCATTATTTACACGCGGTGAAACTCAATCATTAACAACCGTTACACTCGGAACTAAAAACGATGAACAGACAGTTGATGGTTTAATGCAGGAATACACCAAGAAATTTATGCTCCATTACAACTTTCCACCGTTTAGCGTTGGTGAGGTCGGAAGATTAAGCGGAGTTGGAAGAAGAGAAATCGGGCATGGTAATCTTGCGGAAAGATCTTTGAAGCAGGTATTTCCTGCAGATGATGCGTTTCCTTATACTGTTAGAGTTATATCAGATATTCTGGAATCAAACGGTTCATCATCAATGGCAACTGTTTGTGCCGGCTCACTTGCTATGATGGATGCCGGTGTTCCAATTAGCAAAGCTGTTTCAGGTATTGCTATGGGGTTGGTTAAAGAGGATGGACAGTATGCAATCCTTTCTGATATACTTGGTAACGAAGATCATCTTGGTGATATGGATTTTAAAGTTGCCGGAACAAGCGATGGTATTACCGGTTTTCAGATGGATATTAAAATTCAGGGAATATCTTTTGAGATCATGGAAAATGCTCTCCATCAGGCTAAAGAAGGAAGAATGCATATACTTGGTAAGATGAATGAAGCCATTGATAAATCAAGAGAAACACTTTCACCCTATGCTCCAAGACTAATTACTATGAATATTGCACAAGATCAGATTGGTCTGGTGATTGGTCCAGGCGGAAAAACTATTCAGGGTATGCAAAGATTATTTGGTGTTGATATTAATATTGAAGATGACGGAACAGTTCATATCGCATCACCAAATAAAGACAGCGCACAACAAGCAAAAGACTATATCAAGAAACTTACTGCAACGCCAGAGGTTGGAGAAGTATATGATGGGGTTGTAACCAAGATAGCTGACTTTGGCGCATTTGTTGAAATTCTTCCCGGCAAGGAAGGATTACTTCATATCTCTGAAATAGATGTTAAACGGGTTAATAAAGTATCTGATTATTTAAAAGTTGGGGATAAGCTCCCGGTAAAGCTCTTAAAGATTGAAAACGGAAAGTTCTCTTTAAGCAGAAAAAAATTGTTGATGGAAGCCGCTGAAAAAGAAGCAAAGAAAAATAAGCAGGCTGATCAGCAGATTACCGAAAAGTAACAATTGGTCATTCTCATAATAACAGGAATTCATCTATACAGATTTGGATTTCTGCTTTTATGGGAATGACGCTATTTTAAAAAGTTTTTTATACAGGTTTTTAATGCTACTTGCATTAATAAATATTTTTAAAATCATTACAGCCCAGCCAATCTTAATGTTAAGTTGTTTGGGACTGTACAGCAATCAGAGTAATTCTCTGTTTAATATTGAGTTTAAAAGGTTTTTAATACTGAAATATTTTATTTCATATAAAGAGTTTTCCAATTATGGTAAAAGAAATTATAATAAATTCATCTTCCAATCAGACACGCGTTGCCATTACGGAAGATGGAAATTTAGTCGACTTTTTTGTTGATTATCCCGAAAACAGAAGAATGGTTGGGGATATTTATCTTGGAAGAGTTGCAAGAGTTCTTCCCGGGATAAGAGCCGCATTTATTGATATCGGAATGAAGCAGGATGCATTTCTTCACTTTTCAGATATTGGACAGCGTACAAAACAATTTCAGGATATGCTTGGTGATGAAGATTCGGATGTTGAAGATGCAGACGATGATGAATCAATAAAATCAAATGATACCAGCGGGACAAAAAACGCTGCAGTGCTTGAAGTTCCGAAACTTCGTAAAGGGGAAGAGATCCTTGTTCAGATAACCAAAGAACCTGTCAATAATAAGGGTGTCCGCGTTACTTCTTCTGTATCTATTGCCGGCAGATTCTGTGTTCTGCTTCCTTTTGATAACAAGATAGGCATTTCAAAAAAAATCTCCGATTACAAAGAACGCAGAAGATTAAGAAACATAGCACGAGGGATTATTCCCCCTAATTGCGGACTGATAATAAGAACAGTTGCAAAAGATCAAACCGAAGATGCTGTTAAAGACGATTTGACAAATCTTGTTAAAACGTGGAAGAGTATTGAATCAACAGCAAAGAGTGAAGAACCTCCGACAATTGTTCATCAGGATTTAAGCACAACTGACAGCGTAATAAGAGACCTGCTTACTCCCGATGTTTCCAAAGTGTTTGTTGATTCAAAAAAACTTTTTAAACAGATAAAGAGTTATGTTCAGCTTATTCAGCCGGATTTATTGGAAAAAATTGAGCTGTATAAATCTTCTTCATCAATTTTTGATGAGTTTAAGATTGAAGAACAGATTACAACTCTTATGGGCAGGAAAGTTCCTCTGCCAAGCGGGGGCTATCTTATAATTGAACATACCGAAGCAATGGTTGTAATTGATGTTAATAGTGGCAGATATGCAAAAAGCAAAGAACAGGAATTGAATTCCCTAAAAACAGATTTGGAAGCATCACGCGAAATTGCCAGACAATTAAGATTAAGGGATATCGGCGGAATAATTGTGATTGATTTTATTGATCTTGAAGAAGAAAAGAACCGGAAAAAAATTTATGATGAGTTAAAAAAAGAATTTAGAAAAGACCGGTCTAAAGTTTCTGTTCTGCCTATGAGTGATTTTGGATTAGTTCAGATTACAAGACAAAGAATCAGACAAAATATTATGCAGGCAATGAAAGATGTTTGTCCTGTTTGCGGCGGTACCGGCTTTATGACTAAAGAATCACACCTTGTCTATGATATTGAAGATTGGCTTAAGAAATACAGAAAATATTTTGGCGGATTCAGTCTGATAATTAAATGTCATCCAACAGATGCTTCGAGATTGCAGAATAGAAGATTTACAAAAATTCAGTTTAAGTTTTTAGTTAAATTTACAATTGAAGAAGATTCAGGTATTCAAATTGGCAGATTTAAATTCTTCTCTAAAAGAACAGGAATAGATTTAACAGAAAAGTTTAAATAAATTATATGGAGAATTGATATGAAATTTTTTATCGATACAGCTAATATAAATGAAATTAAAGAAGCTGCTGCGCTCGGTATCCTTGATGGTGTTACTACAAATCCATCGCTTGTTTCTAAAGAGGGAAAAGATTTTAGAAAGTTACTCGATGAAATTCTTGCAATAGTTGATGGTCCTGTAAGCGCAGAAGTTATTTCTACAGATTATAATGGTATATTAAAAGAAGCACACGAGCTTGCAAAGATTCATCATAACATTGTTATTAAAGTGCCGCTGATAAAAGAAGGATTAAAAGCTGTTCGTACATTATCCTCGGAAAATATTAAAACCAATGTTACACTTTGTTTCTCGCCATCTCAGGCTTTACTTGCTGCAAAAGCAGGAGCCGCTTATATAAGTCCTTTTGTCGGCAGACTTGATGATATAAGCCACCATGGAATGGAGCTGATTTCACAGATTATTCAGATCTATAAAAATTATAATTATAAAACCGAAATTCTTGTTGCAAGTATCAGACATCCATTGCACGTGGTTGAAGCAGCGATGATGGGCGCTGATGTGTGCACTATGCCCTTTTCTGTTATTGATAGATTATTCAACCATCCTTTAACAGATTTAGGTCTGGAAAAGTTTTTAAGTGATTGGAAGAAATCTCAAAACAAATAATTCTATTAACTTTTTGGAATGATAAAATGAAACGAACAACTTTTTATAATATTCATAAAAAACTGGGTGCTAAATTAGTTGAGTTTGCCGGATTCGAGATGCCCATACAGTATTCATCAATTATTTCTGAACATAAATCAGTAAGAAATTCTGTCGGTGTTTTTGATGTATCACATATGGGCGAAGTTTTTGTAAAAGGAGAAAAGGCGCTGGACTTCATTCAGTATGTTGCAATAAACGATGCTTCAAAACTGCAAACTGGCAGGGTGCAGTATTCTGCAATGTGCTATGAAGACGGCGGTATTGTTGATGATCTGCTTATTTATAAAATTGCTGACGATGAATTTTTGCTTGTAATTAACGCATCGAACATTGAGAAGGATTTTAAATGGATGCAAGAAAATAATCAGTTTGGAGTTGAATTAAGAAATGAAAGCGATAATTATTCTCTGCTTGCGGTACAAGGTCCGAATTCATTGAACACATTACAAAAATTAACTGATACACAGATCAATATGGAGTATTATCATTTTACTAATTTAAAGCTCGCAGGTGTTGATATGATATTATCCAGAACAGGCTATACCGGCGAAGTTGGATATGAGCTTTATTTTAAAGGTGATGAAAAAACTGCTGAGGAACTTTGGAATAAAATTTTTGAAGCCGGGAAAGAATTTAACATTCAGCCGGCTGGGTTAGCTGCAAGAGATACATTAAGGTTAGAAATGGGTTTCTGTTTATATGGTAATGACATTGATCAAACTACAAATCCGCTGGAAGCTGGTTTAGGCTGGATAACAAAACTTTCAAAACAGAATTTTATCGGAAAAGATGCTTTGGTTAAGATTAAAGAAAATGGATTAAAAAGAAAACTTGTAGCCATAACTTCTGACGAAAAAACTTTTCCAAGACATGGCTATGATATCTCTGTAAATAATAAAAAGATTGGAACAGTAACAAGCGGTACTGTAAGCCCGATGCTTGATAAACCAATTGCATTAGGTTATGTTGAAACTGAATTTTCGGAAATTGAAACTGATGTTAACTTCTTAATTCGTGGAAAAGAAATTCCTGCTAAGGTTGTTAAACTTCCGTTTGTAAAAAGATAATTATTGATATGAAGTTAAATGTTTTTCTTTCATCAGTTATTGTTGATGAACTGTACTTTACAGGTAAAACCACCGTTGTAATAGATGTACTTCGGGCTACATCAACAATTGCAACGGCGATTAATAATAGTGCAAAAGAAATTATTCCTGTTGCATCTGTTGAATTTGCTGTTAAAGTTTCTGGCGGAATATTTGGCGGACAGACTTTGCTCGGCGGTGAAAGAAATACAAAAAAAATCGAAGGCTTTGCACTTGGAAACTCGCCATTTGAATATACTAAAGAAGTAGTCGAAGGCAAGTCGATTATTTTGTTCACAACAAACGGAAGCAAAGCTATTGTTAAAACAAGATACTCTGAAAATCTTTTTACTTGTTCATTCATAAATATTGATGCTGTTGCTGAACATCTGAAAACGTTTGATACTGATATAGAAATTATTTGTGCCGGTAGAAACAATTTTCTTTCTATTGAAGACTCTGTTTGTGCTGGGATGTTAATTTCAAAGATTAAAGAAGTGAAAAAAGATATCTCATTAAATGATTCAGGTACGGCTGTTCTTGCTTTGTATGATAAATATAAAAACAACCTTGTTAAAATGATGCGTGAATCTGATCATGGTAAAATTCTTTTAGAAAATGGATTTGAAGCAGACCTTGAATATTGTGGTCAGATTGGTATATTAAATATTATTCCATCTTATTCAAATGGTGTTCTAAAAAAACTTAAAGTTGATTAGTTAGATAGCATTTAATGGCACTGAAGAAGAAAAAAAATGTAAAAGGAAAAAGCACTAAAGACAGCTTAGATAAAAGCTACTTTACCTTTACATCAAAAAACAAGAGACAGATACTAGGATTGTTTCTTGTTGTTTTTGCGATTGTGCTCTTCTTCAGCATAATAACTTTCGATCGTTTTGATGAAGCTAATCTTACTGATCTGCCTGCTGATTTTATAAAATCATTTGATGAAAGAATAGATATACAAAATTGGCTTGGAGTAACAGGTGCACACATTGCGAAGTTCTTTGTTAAAGCTACATTTGGATATTTCTCAATCACAATTCCGGTAGTTCTTTTTTTATGGGGAATATCATTTTTTAAGACTATCGATTTTAAATTCAGATTACATCTCTCAAATCTTTTACTAATAAGCACTTTAATTATTGCCTCATTTTTTGGAGTGCTGCGGTCTAATTACGATTTATTCGGATCAACTTACGAGCTTTCAGGATTTATTGGCGATTATATAGGTAAATTTTTAAGCGGATTGATCGGCGGAATAGGAAGTATTCTTTTATTGGGATTTGGTTTTGTTTCTTTACTGATCTTTGCTGTTGATATTGATATAAAAAATATTCTTTTATTCTTTAAAGATATTTTTTCATTTAATGAGAATGTTGAAGAAGATCAAAAACTGAAAGAGAAAATAGAAGTAAAGGAAAAGGAAAATCTTGACAAGATCAAAAAATTAAGTGACGATAAAAGAAAGAAAAAAGAAAAATATAATAAAGAAGAATTATCAGCCGCTGATTTAATGGAAACTGAAGCAGAGGAACAAACTAATATCAGAATAATACGGAAAAATGACGCACCTGTTCCTGAACCTGAAAATGAAGTAGTTAATGACGAAAACAAAAAAGTTGATATTGTAAAGACCGGAGAGCTTCCCGAGAAGAAAGAGAAGTCGGAAACTGAAAACGAGATGAAACTGCCAAATCAGTGGGAAGAAGAAATTGAGTATAAGTTACCCGGACTGGATTTGCTGGATATGGCACCGGAAGAAGATTATAAAGTTGCTGAAGAAGAACTTACCCGCAATGCAGAACTGCTTAAAGACAAACTGAAGCTTTTTGATATTGAAATAAAAGATATTTCTGTTACTCCTGGTCCGGTTGTTACACTTTATGAAATCGTTCCTGCGCCTGGAGTTAAGATCAGTAAAATAGTTGGTTTGGAAAATGATATTGCACTTGCACTTGCAGCACGCGGAATAAGAATCATTGCTCCGATTCCCGGTAAAAGTGCAATCGGAGTAGAGATACCAAATGCAAAAGCATCATTGGTAAATGCACGCTCAGTTATTGGCAGAATAAATGAGTCTGAAGTTGAACTTCCTCTTGCATTAGGAAAAACCATCAGCGGGGATGTGTATGTTGCAGATCTTGCTAAAATGCCGCACTTACTGATTGCCGGATCAACCGGATCTGGAAAAAGTGTTGGCATTAATATGATAATCAGCAGTTTGCTTTATACAAAGCATCCTTCAGAAGTTAAGTTTACAATGGTTGATCCAAAAAAAATTGAACTGTCTTTCTACAATAAATTACGCAAACATTATTTGGCAGTTTCGCCCGATCTTGATGAAGAGATTATAACAGAGCCTCAGAATGCTGTGCTGATGTTAAAGAGCGTTGAGTATGAAATGGAAAGACGATATGATAAACTTGCAAAAGCCGGGGTACGCAATATTGTTGATTATAATAAAAAAGTTAAAGACCCTAAAACAAAACCACACGATACCGATACAATTAAACATCACCCTATTCCATATATTATTGTTGTTGTTGATGAACTGGCAGATTTGATGATTACTGCCGGCAAGGATGTGGAAGAACCGATTACAAGATTAGCACAACTTGCGCGTGCAGTTGGAATTCATCTTGTGCTTGCAACTCAGCGTCCTTCAGTTAATGTTATTACCGGCGTTATCAAAGCAAATTTCAGTTCCCGGATTGCATATCAGGTTGCAACAAAAATTGATTCCAGAACAATACTTGATATGAACGGAGCTGAGCAGCTGCTTGGCAGAGGTGATATGCTGTTTCTTCCAACTGGTTCACCAAAACCGATTCGTGTTCAAAATGCCTTTATCTCTACCGAAGAAGTTGAAAAGATTACAAATTTTGTTTACTCACAGCAGGCATACTCCAAACCTTATTTTTTACCTTCTTTATATGATAAGAAAAAAGAATCTTCAACAGGCGTTTCAGCAGATTTAGATCCGATGTTTGAGGAGGCAGCAAAAGTAATTGTTCGCCATCAGCAAGGCTCTGTTTCTTTATTGCAAAGAAGATTAAAATTAGGTTATTCGCGCGCTGCAAGAATTGTTGATCAGCTTGAGGAAGCCGGTATTGTGGGTCCAAATGACGGAAGCAAAGCTAGAACTGTTCTTGTTGAAAATGAAGAGCAGCTTGAAACAATTCTTAGAAATTTGTAGTCAAAACATAAAATTATTTATTAAAATATTTTGAGTCCAAAATGAAAACGATTTTAAGTTTAATTATACTTTTGTGTTCAACAGTTTCTTTCAGTCAGACTGCAGAATCTGTTTTAAAATCATTACAAGCAAAAATTAATTCTATTGCTGATTTAAGTGCTAATGTTACTCAAAGCACAAATGGCAAATCAAGTTTATCCGGCAAGTTATTCTTTAAAAAAGAAAACAATTTAAGATTAGAGTTTGGTAGTCAAACAATTATTGCAGACGGAAAGACTTCGTGGAATTATGATCAGAAGAACAAAAAAGTAATTATCAGCAATTATGATGAAAATGGTGCAGGACTTTTATCAATAGATTATCTTGTAAATGAATATCCAAAGGAATGTAATTTGTCTTTATCATCCGAAGGAAGCAAAACAGTATTAGTTTTAAAACCGAAATCCAAAAAAAGCAGCACGGGCGAGATTAAGTTAACAATTAATAAAGATAATCTGATTGATAAAGCAGTCATCATGAATCAGGCGGTAGGTGATATGGAGGTTAGTTTTTCAAACTATAAACTCAATAATAATTTACCCGAGTCATTGTTTACATTTACTGCTCCGGAAGGAACTACTATAGTTGACATCAGATAAACCTAACAGATTTGGCAGAATCGGTACACTGATAAACTATGGGATTTCAATAATTCTTGCCATTATATTTTTATATATAGCATTTAATGATGTAGATTTCAGCGAAGTACTTGAAATCGTTTCCAGCGCAAATTTATTTTGGGTTATAATTTTTATAATTATAACGATGCTTGGGCATTACTTCCGTGCACTTAGATGGAAGTATATTTTAAACTCTGTTAAACCAGATACATCAATGAAAAATCTTTTTGGTTCTTTGATGGTTGGATACGGAGTTAATTGTGTTACACCAAAACTTGGAGAAGTCACTCGTGCTGTTTTAATCGGTAAATGGGAAGGATTATCGCGTTCGTCGATGTTTGGAACAGTTATACTTGAAAGAGTTATTGATATTATAATGATTGGTGTATCAATTATAATTGCACTTTTTTTAACAGGAGTAAGTTTATCCGCAAAATTTCCCTGGCTTGTTACTTCTCTTTATATAATGGGTGGAATTACAATTATCTCAATCGTTTTAGTTTATTTTGTTTTGCGGACTAAAGAAAAATTTTCTGTGTTCATCATAAAATTTGTTGGAAAAATCTCTGACAAGTTTGCTGAAAGAGCTGCTTATATCTTTACAATGCTTGCCGAAGGTTTTGCAAGTATAAAAGGGACAAGAAATTATTTCTGGACAATTTTCTGGTCGGTTGCAATTATTGTTTTGTATGCATTTGGTTCTTATGCCGGAATGCTGATGCTTGATATGCAAAAAGTACAACCCGTAACATTTGGAATGGGATGGATTATTATGAGCATAAGCGCAATAGGAGTTATGATTCCTACACCCGGGAATACAGGTTCATATCATACACTTGCAAAGTCATCATTAGTTTTGATTTTCGGATTTGATGAAACTATAAGTGCTGCTTATGCGTTTTTAACACATATTATAGGATATATTTTATTTATCATCACCGCACTTATAATGTTTTTTTTAATTAATAAACACCGCGATAATTTATTTAAAGTAGTTGAAACTGAAATAAGGGAAATATGAAAAATATAATTCTTGTATTAGCACTAATTACAGTTCCTTTTTTAACAATGGCTCAAAAGGAAAACGAAGTAAGAGCATCGATGGGAATTGATTTTATCAGTGTTCCTGAATTAAAAGATTATCTTGAAGCAAATTATACTGACAAGCTTAGTGATTTTAGTTCTGCTGTAAATTTCTCAGGTTCTTACGGCAGAAAGATTTCTGATAATTCACAGCTTGAATTAGAAATCGGATACTTGTTAAATTCTTACAATGGAAGTTCGCTTAGCGGCAATTACGATTTGAGCTATTCTTTAGTTATGCCCTCGTTGTTATATAATTTTGTAATTGCAGACGAAGGATATAACTTTAAATTTGGAGGTGGTGCCGGTGTAAGGCTTTTATATATTACAGAAAAACTTCCAGCAGATCCTAATAATTATGATTACTCATCATTGGGGTTTGGATTTCTGTTAAGAGCTGCAGGAAATACCGCTATCGCAAAGGATGTTTATGCACATATTGCTGCTGATATACGATATGATTCACTTGGTGAGCCAGACAGTAACGCATCCGCAAATAAAGTTGAGAGTGTAAATTTTAGTTCATTGTCGTTTGGTGTCAGGCTTGGAATTTCTTATCAGTTTTAAGGAGGTTGTTTGAGTATTATTGATGCAATTATTTTGGGCATAATTCAGGGACTTACTGAATTTCTTCCGATAAGCAGTACCGGTCATCTGACTCTTGCAGGAAAATTTATGGGCTTAATTTCTGAAGAACATCCGGAACAATGGACATCTTTTATTGCTGTTATTCAACTCGGAACTATGGTTTCAATTCTGGTTTATTTCTGGAAAGATCTGTGGACGATTTTTCTTGAATTCATACAAAATAATCTGCTAAAAAGAGTTAAATATTCGGAGCAGACTCTTAATTCAAAACTTGGCTGGATGATAATTATCGGAACGGTTCCAATTGTTGTAATTGGATTATTATTTAAAGATGCAATTGAAGGAGCATTAACAAAAAACCTGTATGTAATTGGCGGAAGTCTGATTGTGCTGGCAGTAATACTGGCAGCAGCAGAAAAAACCGCCGGATTTAAAAAAGATATGAAGGATATTACTTTATTTGATTCTATTATGATTGGCATTGCACAGGCAGTAGCATTGATACCGGGTTCTTCACGGTCAGGAACAACAATAACAGGAGGTTTGTTTTTAGGTTTAAAACGGGATGTTGCCGCAAGATTTTCATTTCTTCTGAGTGTGCCTGCCGTGCTTGCAAGCGGTTTGCTTCAATTAAAAGAATCTTTAGCATTTATTAATTTTGATATAGCTATTAATCTTATAATTGCCACATTGATTTCTGGTATCAGTGGTTATCTTGCAATAGATTTTTTACTTAAGTATTTGAAAAAGAATACAACTTTTGTTTTTATTTTCTATCGGATAGCTCTTGGTGTGTTGATTTTAATTTTACTTTATTCAAATATTATAAAACCATAAAGGAGGAAAAATGAAAAAACTTTTTTTAACAGCGATTTTATTTTCGCTTGTCTTTACTTCAAACATAATATCACAAAAAAAGGATAATGCAAAAATGTCAGATAGCATAACAGTAGCAGTAATTAAAACAAATATGGGAACCATTGAGCTGGAATTATTTGAAAAGGCAGCTCCAAAGACCGTAGAAAACTTTGTCGGACTTGCAAAGAAGGGTTATTACAACGGTGTAATTTTTCATAGAGTTATTGATGGCTTTATGATTCAGGGCGGCGATCCGACCGGAACCGGAAGAGGCGGAGAAAGTATTTGGGGCAAAAAATTTAACGATGAATTTGTTGATTCATTAAAACACGATAGCGAAGGTATTTTGTCAATGGCTAATGCTGGACCAAATACTAACGGAAGTCAGTTTTTTATTACACTGGTCCCGACCCCCTGGCTGGATAATCGTCATACTGTTTTTGGTAAAGTCATTCAAGGGATGGATGTAGTTAAAGCAATTGGTAAAGTTGAAAGGAATCCACAGGATAGACCATTAAAAGATGTTGTAATGGAAAGCGTAACAATAGAAAAAAGATAATTAAAGAAAAATAAGATGACATCCTTAAAAGATGTCATCTTTTTTATATTCAATGGCAAAAACCAAAGCTCAGGCAATTCAGGAAATACAAAAACAGTTAAAACAAAAAAAGATTTTACCTGTTTATTACTTATTTGGGGAAGATACATACAGCATTGAAACTGCACATAAAGCTATTGAGGAGTATTTAAATCCTTTTATTGCTTCTGACTTCGATAAAGAAACTTATTACGGTGAGAAACAAACCTTTGCTAATATAATCGGATTAGCCTCAACATTTCCTTTCGGTTCTGAAAAAAAACTTATTACTCTTAGACAAGCAGAAAAAGTAAAAGATAAAAAAGAACTGCTAACTTATCTAAAGACACCGGCAGACTTTTCTGTTATTATTCTATTACACGAAGGCTCTGTAAGTAATCTCGAATCAGAACCATATAAAACACTTTTTAATCAGGGCTATCTTTTTGAAGCCAGAGAGTTAAAAGGAAATTCTTTAATAGAGTGGATAATTTTAACTGCCGAAAAGAACGGCAAAAAGATATCTTATGAAAACGCACAGCTGCTTATGGATATATCCGGTGAAAACAGAAGCTCGCTTGAAGCACAGCTCGAGAAAATAATTCTCTATATCGGTGAAAGCAAAGAAATAACAATCGAAAGTATAAGAGGACTTTCAACATCATTAAAACAATACACTATTTTCGATTTGCAGAATGCTTTGGCAAAGAGAAATAAAAATAATGCATTAAAGGTTGCATATAATCTCTTAAAAAACGGTACTAGTCCAATACAAATAATTGGGATGCTTAATAAGTATTTTACAGGATTAGCAAGGTTGACAGAACTTTATGACTTGAAAACAAACGAATATCAGCTTGCAAGAATTCTGGGAACACATACATACTACTTACCTGAATATCGTGAAGCGAGAAAATTATATTCAAACAAACAACTTGCTGATGTTTTTTCTGCATTGCTTAAAGCAGATATTTCTTCGAAAACTACATCAATTGATGATTATACACTAATTACGGTTTTAATTGCAGAAATAGTTAAGGACTGAGAAAATCAGTTTAACATATAATAATTCAGGTCTTTTTAGTAATTTTCAAATAAAAATTGAAACAAAATTTATACTAACCAAGTAAAAGTTGTCTGGTGGAAAGAAATTTTAACGATTTATCCGATGAAGAGCTTATACTTGAATTTCAAAACAGCGGAAATGAAAAAGCATTTGAGATTCTGGTAAGCAGGTTTAAAAATCCGTTAATAAATTTTGTGTACAGATTTCTTGGTGATTATGATAATTGTGTGGATGTAGTGCAGGATACTTTTATAAAAGTTTACAGATATAAAGACAGCTATAGTTCTTTGGCAAAATTTTCAACCTGGATTTATACAATTGCAGGTAATCTTGCCCGTACTGAATATAAGCGTAAGCGAAGGAAAAATTTCTTTTCCATTAACAGTTATGGTGAAGAGCAAAAAACATTTGATATTCCTGATGAAGCTTATAGACCGGATATTCAGACTGATATGAAAATTAAAAGTGAAATTATTCAGAAAGCATTATTGAAAGTTAGAGATACTTATCGCGAAGCAGTGATTTTAAGAGATATACAGGAATTGTCTTATGAAGAAATAGCCGAAATTATGCAAATTGAAATAGGAACTGTAAAATCACGGATTAATCGCGGCAGAGCAGAGCTGCAAAAATATCTTAAAGATATTTATAAGGATTGAGTCAAATGAGTGATGAAGATATAAATAAAAAGTTATTAGAAGATTTAATAAATCTACCCGGTATTAATGCACCAAAAAACTTTGAAACAGAGTTATTAAGGAAGATTAATTCATCTGATAAAACTCAGAAAAAAAGTTTTTGGAAAAATCTTTTGACTCCTCCAAAACTTGTACCGGCTGCAGTTGTTCTGGCTTCAGCAATTATTATTTTCTTTGTTGTTGATGGTAATCCAGAGGTTATGGAAGATCCATTGAGTATTGAACCGCGCTTAAGAGAGGATATTTATAGAGCTGAAACGATGGATGATATAATTCTTCAGAATGGGGCTGAAGAATTAACTAATGAAACCAAACCTGAACAAAAAACCATCAAGCAAGAATCAGTAAAAGAAAGGTTTAAGGATAAAACAGCTAAGGGTGAAGAGGAAAAGCCTGAGGGAGTGCTTGGTACCAATCGCGGTATAATTCCCGAAGTATCTTATAATGAAAAATCTACTACTGACAGCAATCAATCTAATGAAGTTCAAAAGCCGGAAGAAAATCAATTTCAGGTGCCGGTTAATGTAAGCTCACAGGAAATAAGCAAGAAAAACTTAAATTTTATGCAGCGAAGTTTATCCACACAGGAAAGACAGGAAGTTCAACAACTAAAAATGAAAACTGAGAGTCAAAAATCTGCTGGTAACGAACAAAAATCAGAGAAAACACCTTAAAACATTTATTGGATAATTTAGCTTAAACACATATATTTACAGCCACGATTTTTGAAAAACCAAATAATTAGGAATGATATGAAACCAGGAATTCACCCTGAATATAAACCAGTTGTATTTCAAGATGCATCTTGTGATTTTGCAATTTTGACCAGATCAACGATTAAAACAAATGATACGATTGAATGGACTGATGGTAAGACCTATCCGTTAGTAAAGTTGGATATATCAAGCGGTTCACATCCATTTTTTACAGGCAAGCAGAAACTGCTTGATACTGCCGGTAGAGTTGAGAAGTTCAATAAAAAATACAGCAAAAAGAAATAATAGTTTTTTGAGGTGTGATAAACCCCGAACATTCGGGGTTTTTTATTTTAATGGTTTATCCGGTTTAGGATATTCTGTTCTTTGTTTGGCAATTGACTCAAGCGGATATATCTGGGCAGGTGCAGATATGAACGGAGTGTATAGAACAGCAGGAAGAACAGTACCTGTCGAACTCTCATCTTTTTCTACAGAAGTAAACGGTAATAATGTTTTACTTACCGGGGTTACTGCCTCAGAGATAAATAATCTGGGATTTCACATCGAAAGACAAGATACGAAAAATGAGGAATGGAAAAACATCGGTTTTGTAAATGGAAGCGGAGCATCAACAGAACTGCAATCATATTCTTATGTAGATGAAAATCTTTCTGCAGGTAAATATCAATACATACTAAAACAAATAGATTAGGATGGAACGTTTGAATACTCAAATACAATTGAAGTTGAAATAAGTATTCCAACAAGATTTTCTTTAAATCAAAATTTCCCGAATCACTTTAATCCTGTAACCAGTATTCAGTATGCAATAGCCAACAAACAATTTGTAACATTAAAAGTTTATGATATTCTTGGCAAAGAAATAACAACTCTTGTAAATGAAAACAAAGAAGCAGGTAATTACAGTGTTGATTTTAATGCAGCAGAATTACCAAGCGGAGTTTATATCTACCAATTATCAACGGCTGATTTTACCCAAATAAAGAAAATGATATTGACAAAATAATATTCTACATCACAAGTTTTACAAATTCGTCTTTTTTATTTCTATATTTTGGATAAGATTTTATTTGATTACTTTGATATCAAAATTCAATTATGAAAAACAACCTTAAAAAAATTATTATCTCAGCAGTTATTCTGGTTTTGCTTTTAATAATCCTGTTGCCAAAACTTCTTTCCTCATCTTCAGTAAAAAACAGCAATCTTGCAGGCAACAAACTGGATCAGATAATTTCTGTTAAGGCGTACATAATTAAACCCGAAACAGTTGATAATAAAGTTCTTACCACAGGAACAATTTTAGCAAATGAAGAAGTAGAGCTGAAGAGTGAAGTTGCAGGAAAGATCACAAAAATTCTTTTCAGCGAAGGAAGCTATGTTAATAAAGGTGATCTTCTGGTTAAAATAAACGATGCGGATCTACAGGCTCAATTAAGAAGAGCAGAGTCAAAAGTTAAACTTGCTGAAGAAAAAGAATTCAGACAAAGACAATTACGTGATGGAAATCTGATAAGTCAGGAAGAATATGATAATACGGTAAGTGAACTTAATGTAAACAAAGCAGATTATGATTTAATTAAAGCACAGATTGATAAAACAGAAATTCGCGCACCTTTTAGCGGCACTATAGGATTAAGATCAGTTAGCGAGGGAAGTTATCTTACAACAGCCACTGTTATAGCTACTTTTCAAAATCTGAATATTATTAAGGTTGATTTTTCTATCCCTGAAAAATATTCAACATCAGTAAAAAAAGGAGATGAGTTAGATTTTAGGATAAGCGGTAGTGCAACTGTTTTTAAAGCAAAAATTTATGCAATAGAACCTAAGATTGATCCAGGAACAAGGACATTGAAAATAAGGGCAATATGCAATTCAAATTATTCTGAGTTGATTCCGGGAGCGTTTGCAAATGTTGAACTTAGTCTTAAAAAAATCAATGATGCAATCTTAGTTCCTTCTGTTGCAATTGTTCCCGAATTAAAAGGTCAGAAGGTATATCTATACAAAAATGGAGTAGTAGCTCAGCAAAATGTAGAAATTGGTATAAGAGAGGAAACCTCTATTCAGATCGTCTCAGGATTAAATGCCGGTGATACAGTAATAACTTCGGGGATACTTCAAATAAAACCAATGTCAAAAGTTACTATTTCTGAGTTCGTTAAATAAGAAGTTATAAATGAGTCTTTCTTCAATAAGCATACAACGTCCTGTTCTCGCGATGGTTATGTCTATAATCATCATAGTATTTGGAGTCTTAGGTTATACCTATCTTGGAGTAAGAGAATTTCCCTCAGTTGATCCTCCAATAATCACGGTTTCAACAAATTATGTCGGAGCTAATGCTGATGTTATTGAAAGCCAGATTACAGAACCATTGGAAGAATCAATAAATGGAATTGCCGGTATTAAATCATTAACATCTGCAAGCCGGGATGGAAGAAGCACAATTACTGTTGAATTTGATATTGATATTGATATGGAAGCAGCGGCAAATGATGTGCGTGATAGAGTATCAAGAGCCTTATTTAATCTTCCTCCTGATATTGATATGCCGATTGTATCAAAAGCGGATGCAGATGCAACTCCCATTGTGTTTCTTAATATCCAAAGCGATACCAGAAGTTTGCTTGAGCTGAGTGAAATTGCAAATAATATTTTTAAAGAAAGACTGCAAACTATTAACGGAGTTGGTTCAGTTCAGATTTGGGGCGAAAGAAAATATGCAATGAGATTGTGGCTTGACCCAGCTAAACTTGCGGCTTTCCGTCTTTCACCTGTTGATGTCAGAAATGCTTTGAACAGAGAAAACGTTGAACTACCCTCAGGCAGAATTGAAGGAGATAATACGGAGCTTTCTATCAGAACAATCGGAAGACTACAGACTGAAGTTGAATTTGATAATCTTATTATTAAAGAGGCTGGCGGAAATATAGTAAGAGTCAAAGATGTAGGGCACTCGCAGCTTGGTGCCGAGAATGAACGTACTATTTTGAAGCGCGACGGAATTCCGATGGTTGGTGTTGTGTTAATTTCACAGGCAGGTGCAAATAATATTGCAATTGCAGATGAATTTTATAAAAGACTTGAAGTAATAAAGAAAAGTCTGCCGCCTGATATTAAAACAGGTATCGGTTTTGATATTACAACCTTTATCCGCAATTCAATTAAAGAAGTGGAAGAAACAATAATGCTTGCATTTTCTTTGGTTGTACTAATAATATTTTTGTTTTTACGTGATTGGAGAACTACTCTGATCCCGATACTTGTAATACCGATCTCATTAATCGGTACGTTTTTCATAATGTATATTGCCGATTTTTCAATCAATGTTTTAACATTACTTGGTATTGTTCTGGCTATCGGGATGGTTGTTGACGATGCGATTGTTGTTCTTGAGAACATCTATACCAAGATTGAAAACAAAATGGACCCTGTTGAAGCTGGAAGAAAAGGATCCGCAGAAATATTTTTTGCTGTAATATCAACCACCATTGCTCTATCTGCTGTATTTATGCCGGTTATCTTTTTGCAGGGCATTACAGGAAGATTATTCCGCGAATTTGGTATAGTTGTAGCCGGCTCGGTTATTATCTCCGCTTTTGTTGCCCTTACTTTAACTCCAATGTTAAGTACAAAAATTCTCAAACGCAGAGAGCATCACAATTGGTTTTACAATTTAACCGAACCATTTTTTGTTTCCTTCAATAATACTTATCAAAGACAACTTAAATATTTTATTGAACATAGATGGCTTGCATTTCCTGTTACATTTGCCGCGCTGGCATTGATTTATGTTATTTACTCAGTATTGCCAACAGAACTTGCACCGCTTGAAGACAGAGGAAGACTTAATTTAAGTATAACAGCTCAGGAAGGCGCTACATTTGAATATATGGAGCGGTATATTGATGAGACAGTACAAGTCTTAAAGGACAAAGTACCTGAGAAGGAAGGCATAATCTCGATAACATCTCCCGGCTGGGGAGCTTCTTCAGTTAACTCCGGCTCTATAAACCTGATTTTAAAAGATGCTGGAAGCAGGGAAAGATCTCAGCAACAAATAGCTGATGATTTAACTCCGGTTGTAAGCAGTTTAAGCGGAGCCAGAACATTCATTACTCAACAGCAGACAATCGGCGGCAGACGAGCCGGGTTACCAATACAATTTGTTTTACAGGCACCAAATTTCGAAACATTACGAAAATTTTTACCTCTTTTTATTGAGGAAGCAAAAAAAACTGAAGCCTTTACTGTAGTTGAGACAAATCTTAAGTTTAATAAACCGGAACTTAAAATTTCGATTGACAGACAAAAAGCAAGAGCGCTTGGTGTTTCTACAATTGATATTGCTCAAACAATTCAATCAGCATTCAGCGGACAAAGATTTGGATATTTTATTAAAGATGGAAAGCAATATCAGGTGATTGGACAATTTTCCAGAGAGAACCGTGATGCACCGATTGATCTGAAATCAACTTATGTAAAAAATAATAACGGAGAATTGATTCAGCTTGATAATGTTGTTTATGTAGATGAACAAAGCGCGCCACCTCAGTTGTTCAGATTTAACCGCTATGTTTCTGCTACTGTTTCTGCTGGATTAGCTCCGGGTGTCTCACTGGGCGAAGGAATCGATATAATGTACGGTGTTGCTGATAATGTACTTGATGAAAAATTTTCAACAGCGTTAGACGGAGTGTCAAAGGAATTTAAGGAAAGTTCAACCAGTCTTGTTTTTGCATTTTTGCTTGCTCTTGGATTGATATATTTAATACTTGCCGCACAGTTTGAGAGCTTCCGTGATCCGTTTATAATATTATTTACTGTTCCGCTTGCATTGTTAGGGGCATTGTTCTCGCTTTGGTATTTTAATCAGACACTAAATATCTTTAGCGAGATAGGAATTATTATGCTCATTGGTCTAGTTACAAAAAATGGAATTTTAATTGTTGAATTTGCAAATCAAAGAAAGGCATCCGGCTTAACAAAGAATGAAGCAGTTATAAATGCAGCTGCTGCCCGTTTAAGACCTATATTAATGACCAGTCTTTCAACAGTGCTAGGAATTTTACCAATTGCACTGGCAATTGGTGCTGGTTCTGAAAGCAGAGTTTCTATGGGTATTGCAGTAATTGGCGGACTGATACTTTCGACATTTTTAACGCTGTTTATTATTCCTGCAATCTATTCCTTCTTCTCAAGAAAAACTGCTGCTGTAACAAACGTAACTGAATAATAGATTATAAAATTTAATCGCATTTTGGTTATGCATTTACTGATATTTTCAGAATCATTTCTAAAATATTTTTTTAATGAGAACGCCGGGTGCTGAAAACTGTATTACTGTTTAAAGATCATTAGATTGAAAGCAGTACTTTCAGCACATCAAAAAATTTTACCCAATAAGTCCGTTAGCCATATTTAAGTAAAGAATCTTTACTCAAAAAATGTTAAATTCCATTGTTAATTTCTTAAGGATTAAAAGCTTTGCAGATATGCATATTTGAAGATGAAAATTATTCTAATCTGGAGCCGTTAGTTTACTCCAGACCTGTTTATGATCTCTTTTGTGGGGTTGAATCACTAAAACAGAGAATAATAAGTAGTTATGGTAATGTTAAGATTACACTTCACTGCCGACCTTATTTGGAAGAGGCGGTAAAGCGTAATAACCCTGCCTGTTTTGTTAACAGAATAGAAGAATCAGAATGTTTATTTATCAATGGAAGAGTTATTGCTCCGCCAAACATATCTGAATTGCTTCCACTGACAAGTTCTGAAGATAAAGTATTTGTAAATGAAGATACAGTTGTTGCCGCTTATCTGTCAGGAACAAATCTAAAGTATAAATTAGCACATTTAAAAGATCTTTTTTCGATAAATGATTTTAATAGTCTTCCGATAAAGATATTAGATCTTAAGTGCGCTAATTATTTATGGGATATGATTTTTTACAATGGTTCCCAGATAGCATTGGATTTTAACCGTTTTAAGATGCTTAACAAAGAGAATTTTATAAGTCAGGCTGAGCATCATATTCGGCTAATAGACAAAGAAAATATTTTCATTGGAAGAAATGTTATTATTAAACCGGGTGTTGTTATTGACGCTTCAAACGGACCGGTGATAATTGATGATGATGTTTTCATTTATCCTAATTCCTTTATTGAGGGTCCCTGCTTTATCGGAGCTTCAACTAAAATAAAAGCAGGAGCAACAATTTATGGAAATACATCCATTGGTAAAGTTTGTAAGATAGGCGGTGAGGTTGAAGGATCCATTTTTATGGATTACTCAAATAAGCAGCATGCAGGATTTATCGGACATTCATATATCGGCAGTTGGGTTAATCTTGGTGCAGGTACAAATAACAGCGATCTTAAAAACAATTATTCCTTAATTAAAATTAATTTAAGCAATAAAGTAGTTGATAGTAACCATCGCTTTTTAGGGATGATGATAGGAGACCACTCTAAAAGTGCTATTAACACAAAGTTTAACACAGGTACTGTTGTTGGTTTTGCTTGTAATATTTTTTCTTCGGGATTTCCGGATAAATACATACCATCATTTATCTGGGGCGGAGATAGTTCATCAAAGGTTTACGATGTTAATAAAGCAATAGAGACAGCAAGAATAGTAATAAACAGAAGAAATATCGATTTTGATAGTGTTGATGAGAAATTATTTAAATTTATTTTTGAATTGACTCAATCAGACAGAGAAAAAAGAGGTTATTAGTTGGAAGACTTTAACGCACAAAGTACAGAACAAAATAAATTGAATGAATCAGAAAATAACAACGATCAGATTAATGAAATTAAAGATCCTGTACATTTAGAAGAACACAAAGTGATTGATCTTTATCAGGGGGTAAGAGGGCTTGCGGTTAAAATACTTAACCGTGTAGAAAGAACTGATGCTTATCTGGAAAAATTACTTGATAATGAGTTAAGAAATTCAGAGTTGAATGGACCTGATAAAGCCTTACTTTACGAAATTGTCCATGGAGTTACAAGATGGCAGGGCAGACTTGATTGGATACTTAACGGATTTTATAAAGGACAGTTTTCAAAGGCAATTCCTAATCTAAAAAATGGTTTACGCGTTGCACTTTATCAGATTATGTTTCTTGACAGAATTCCTGATCATGCTGCTGTTAATGAAGCAGTGGAATTTGTAAAAAAACTTCAAGGGCAAAAACCCGCAGATCTTACCAATGCTGTTTTAAGAAATATTATTCGAAACAAAAGTGCTATCCGGTATCCGGATCCAAATGAAGATATTATCGGCTATCTGAGCGCTTATTATTCTCATCCATCCTGGATGGTAAAAAGATATCTTGAAAGATTTGGCAGAGAAGAAACAGAAAAACTCCTGATTGCAAATAATGAAAAACCATATCTCACCCTGCGTGTTAATGCAATTAAAACTGATATCGCCGGCTTCAAAGCTTTATTGGAACAAGTTAATCTAAAATATCGTCCGGGAAAATTTCTCGAAGAATTTGTTCAGCTTCAAAACCTTACTAACATAACAGCATGGGAATATTATCAGAAAGGTTATTTTAATATACAAGATGAAAGCGCAGGCTTGGCAGTCAGATTACTTGACGTTCACCCCGGGATGAATGTTCTTGATATGTGCTCAGCACCGGGAGGAAAAACTGCATATCTCGGTTCTCTAATGAAAAATCAGGGAAAGATAACTGCGCTTGACAGATATGAGGGAAGATTGAATCTTGTCAGAAAAAATAATGATCGGCTTGGATTAAAGATTGTTGAAACCATTGAAATCGACGCACTTGAATATGAATCAGAGCCTTATGACAGAGTGCTTGCTGATGTTCCCTGCAGTGGTACAGGCACGTTATCAAAAAAGCCGGATATCAAATGGAAAAAAGATATTTTTGATTTAAGAAAAATGACAGATAATCAGTTGAAACTTTTATCCAAAGCATCTGCTTTGGTTAAAAAGGGCGGAGTTATAGTTTATAGTACCTGTTCAATTGAACCAGAAGAAAATTATGAGATTGTTAAAAAGTTTTTAGAAACACATCCGGATTTTAGATTTGAATCAGCAAAAGGGAAACTTGCTGATAGTCTTGTTGATGAAAATGGCTGTATTCAGACTTTTCCTCATAAACATTTAATGGATGGTGCATTTGCCGCAAAACTTATCAGAATTAATTAAAAAAATATTTAAATATTATGTTAAACAAATTTGCTGATGAACTAAAAAAGAAAAGAGAAGAAAGCGGATTAACCCTGCAGCAGCTTGCAACAAAAACCAGAATTGATTTGAAATTTCTGGAGGCTATTGAACAGGGAAATTTTGCCTTTTTACCCGAACTTTATGTTAAGGCTTTTGTTAAACAATTTGCTAAAACTATAGGACTTGATGAAAACATTATTCTAAAGAAGTATGAAGCCGCAAAAGAAGGTAAAGAATATGATTTGAATCCACCTGATACCAAACAGGAAAAAGAATCATCAAAAGATATTGAAGAGAAAACAAATGAACAGGAAGCCGAAAAACCAGTTACACCCGAAGTTGAAAAGCAAAAACCTGTTGTTACACCAGCTCAGCAAATTAAGTCGTATGTTGATGAAACGAAACCAAAAACTATAGAAGATGAAAGTAAAGCAAATAAGCAGTTGATGATATTCGGACTCGGTGGGGTTGGTCTTATTATTGTTTTTGCATTGGTTTATTTTTTATTCTTCAATCAAAACAATAAAATTATTGTAGAAGAAATTCCAATTGAAGTAGCTATTGAAGAAAGTAATCAAAGATACATTGAAGAACGGGCTGATATACAAGTACCGGATGACAGTGCTTCAGTACACATATCTTCTGATAGCTTATACCTGACATTTTATTCAAAAGATACTTCATGGATTTTTGTGGTTCTTGATAACAATCGCACACAGGAATTTACCTTGACTCCTAATTCAAAGATGAGCGTTGCTGCAGCTAATAATTTTAAAGCAATTGTTGGCAATTCAGGGGCAGTTACACTGCAGCTTAATAATAAAAATGTTGACTTTGCCGGTAAAAGCGGGTCGGTAAAATATTTCAAATTAGATAAAGCGGGTCTTGTATATCTAAACTCTCCGCCTAAAATTGATCAGGAATAATGACAGCATCTGTTGAAAAAAGAATTGAAGAGCTGCGTAAAGAAATTTTAAGGCATGATTATAATTATTATGTGCTAGCACAGCCTGTTATAAGTGATGAAAAATACGATCTGCTTGTAAAAGAATTAGAGAAACTCGAAAGTGAAAATCCTCAACTGATTACAGAGGACTCACCAACACAAAGAGTAGGGAAAGATCTAACTAAAGAATTTAAACCTGTAAAACATAAAATTCCGATGCTCAGCCTTTCTAACACTTATGATGAACAGGACTTGTTTGATTTTGACAGAAGGGTTAGAGAAAGCTTATCTGAAGATGATAAACCTGAGTATGTTGTTGAGCTGAAGATTGATGGTGCATCAGTAAGTATCAATTATGTAAACGGAAAACTTAAAACTGCTGCTACCAGGGGTGATGGCTCAGTAGGCGAAGAAATTACCAACAATGTAAAAACAATTCGCTCAGTCCCTTTGAAGATAGATACCGAATTAATAAATAAATATCATCTTGAGGATTTTGAAGTACGCGGCGAAGTTTTTATGAAAATTGAAGACTTCAATCTCCTTAATAAAGAAAGAGAAGCTAAAGGGGAAAAACTTTTTGCAAATCCGCGCAACTCAACAGCAGGCACCTTAAAACTTCAGGACCCTAAAATTGTTGCATCAAGAAAACTTAATGTTTTCCTGTACTCATTAATTAATGAAGATGAAGTACTTGTCTCTCAGGAACAGAATCTAAAACTTCTGAAACAACTTGGGTTCAATGTTAATGATAAGTTTGTTGTGTGTAAGAATATTCAGGATGTGTTAAAAGTCTGTGAAAAGTTTGAACAAATAAGAGATACACTTGATTATGAAATTGACGGAGCAGTGGTAAAGGTAAATTCTGTTAAGCAGCAAAATATACTTGGTAATATTGCTAAATCACCCCGCTGGGCAGTAGCATATAAATTTAAAGCAAAGCAGGCATTTACAAAATTGCTGGGAATTACCTGGCAGGTTGGCAGAACAGGTGCAATAACCCCTGTTGCTGAATTGGAACCGGTTCAGCTTGCAGGCTCAACAATAAGCAGGGCAACGCTGCATAACTTTGATGAGATACAAAGAAAAGATATTAGGGTTGGTGATACTGTTATAATTGAAAAAGGCGGAGATGTTATTCCCAAAATTATTTCGGTTGTAGTTGATGAAAGACCAAAAAGAAGCTCACCAACAATCCCGCCCGATAAATGTCCGGTTTGTAAATCAAAATTATTTAAACCTGAAAACGAAGTAGCACTTTATTGTGAAAACACAGAGTGTCTTGCTCAAATAAAGGGAAGGCTAATCCATTTTGCATCACGAGGAGCGATGGATATTGAAGGGTTGGGTGATGCATTAATAGACCTTTTTGCAGACAAAGGCTTTATCAAAAATTTTTCTGATATCTATAAGCTAAAAGATAAGAGATCAGAATTAATTCAAATTGAAAGACTTGGTGAAAAAAGTATTGATAACCTTTTAAATGCTGTTGAAAAAAGTAAAAGTCAGCCTTTTCCAAAAGTACTTTTTGCAATAGGGATCAGATATGTTGGAGCAGGTGCGGCACAAAAAATTGCAGATCATTTTAATTCGATTGATAATCTTATTAAAGCGTCAGAAGAAGAAATATCCTCAATCTACGAAATTGGTCCAAGCATAAGTAAAAGTATAAAACAGTTTTTTGCCGATAAAAAAAATATCAGACTGATAGAGGAATTAAAAAAAGCAGGACTTAATTTTGTATCTGAGAAAAGGGAAATTAAAAAATCTTACTTTACAGGTAAAACATTTGTCTTAACCGGAACGCTATCTGGTTTTTCAAGAGATGAAGCAGCAGCTCGTATCACTGCACTTGGTGGTAAAGTTGCTTCAGCAGTAAGTAAGAATACCGATTTTGTTGTTGCAGGTGAAAAAGCCGGGTCTAAATTATCTAAGGCTGAATCTTTAGGAATTAAAGTTATAGATGAATCAGCTTTTCTTGATATGTTAAAAGAAAATGAATAAAGATGATTGAATCAATTAAAAATAATATTTCAAGATTTTTTATATCTAATAAATTAAAGCACAATGAATTGAGTGAGCAGGACTTTTCCCAGGCACTTAAGCGTTCAGGCTCATTTTTAGTTTTAATGCCTGAGGATGAAAAGGATTTTAGAGCAAGTTTTGTTGTTCTTGAACATCTTGATCACCTCAATAAAGCTGTAAAAATTTTAACCCGCGATTATCGGATAAGCCTAATGCCTGCAAAGTTCAGAAACAGATCAATTGAGTTTGGAGTAAACGATCTTAACAAACTAAATCTGCCCAGTCATAAACTGATTGGTAAACTTTCTGAGATGAAATATGACGGAGTTATTGATCTTAACAGAAAAGATGAGTTGTTTTACAGCTATGCAGCAAATATCGTTAACGCGAAAATCAGGATAGGTTATTCAAAAAAGAATTCGGATAAATACTATAATTTTCAGATAGCGAATAATGATGTAGAGTCAGAGGTATCGTATAGTAATTTCTTAAATTGTTTAAAAATGTTTTAGGGTGCTTTATGAATTTTGAAACAAAACATTTTGGAGATGTAACAGTTTTCAAATTAAATGAAAAAAGACTGGATACAAGTATTTCAGGTTTGCTTAAAGGGGAGTTTACAATGATTCTGAAGGTTGAAGGAGTTAATAAGTTTGTAATTGATTTAAGCGAAGTTGAAAGCTGTGACAGCTCCGGCTTAAGTGCTATACTTGTTGCAAACAGAATTGTCTCTGCAAACGAAGGGCAAATGAGACTTGCTGCGCCGTCAGAGAAAGTTCACAACCTGATTAAAATTACTCAACTTGACCGCGTTTTACCGGTTACATCTACAGTTGATGAAGCATTAAAGGATCTTGGGAGTTAAGTGCAGCATTTATCTTATATCGATTATACAATAATTGTTATTTACCTGATCGCAATTGCAAGTCTGGGTAAGATCCGCGGTGGTAAACAAAAAACCGTAAAAGATTATTTTGTAGGCTCTCAGGAAGTTCCATGGTGGGCAATAAGCTTTTCAATTGTTGCTGCTGAAACCAGTACACTTACATTTATTTCCATTCCCGGTCTTGCATATCTGACAAACCTAAATTTTCTGCAGCTTACTTTCGGATATTTGCTTGGTAGAATTATTGTTGCAGCCTATTTTCTTCCCGCTTATTATAAGGGCGAACTTTCAACAGCATACTCCTATCTGCAGAACAGGTTTGGTAATAAAACAAGATCAATGGCATCTGTAACTTTTCTGTTTACAAGAATTGCATCCGATGGAGTAAGATTATTTGCTACTGCAATTCCACTTTACCTTATGCTTGATATTCAGCCGATTGTTGCAATTGTTATTATGGCGATTGTTGCTTTGCTTTATACATTTACCGGCGGATTGAAGGGGGTAATCTGGGTTGATGCAGTTCAGATGATAATTTATATCGGCGGTGCAATTGTATCTGTATTTTATCTGTTTCATTTTATTCCACTTTCTTTTAGCGAAATATTTGATTCAACTGATGTAAGTTCAAAGCTTAGCATCATCAATTTTGGATTTGAGAACGGTGTTAAAGGATTCTTTTCACAACCATATACATTGATAAGCGGTATTATCGGCGGTGCTTTTTTATCAATGTCTTCACACGGAACTGATCAACTGATTGTGCAAAGACTGCTTGCTGCAAAAAATCTTACCGAAAGTAAAAAAGCAATTGTTACAACGGGAGTAATAATAATATTTCAGTTTGCTCTTTTCTTATTTATCGGAATTTTATTGTACGTCTATTACGGAAATATTGATTTAAAATCCGATGAGATATTTCCAAAATTTATAATTGAAGTTCTACCGGTTGGAATCAAAGGACTGATAATTGCTGGCTTATTTGCTGCGGCATTATCAACACTTGCAGGCTCAATCACATCTCTTTCATCATCTGTTATGATTGATCTTTATCTTCCATTTACAAAATCAACTGATGAAAAAAGAAATTTATTGCTTTCCAAAATGTTAACAATATTCTGGGCAGTAATGCTGATATTTTCTGCTTTTATATTTATGAACAGTCCGGGAACTGTTGTTGAACTTGCGTTAAGTATTGCTTCGTTTACTTATGGAGGATTGCTTGGAGTTTTTCTGTTGGGCTTGTCAAATAAAAATGTACAACAGAAGCATGCTATTCCGGCTTTCTTTGCCGCAATTATTTGTATGAGCTTCATAATACTGTTTAATGTTGTAGCCTGGACTTGGTTTGTATTAATTGGAGTTTTAATAACTTTAATTGTTGGAAACACTCTGCATTTGATATTCGGAAAAGAAGAAACAGTTAAGCATCCTTTAGAATAAATTTTATAAGATGATATTCATTTAGCTGTAAGAATCTTATATTAGATATTAAAAACAATTCCAAGCAGCATTTAACTGATAATATATCGAAAGGTAAAAATGGAATTCCTGGATTACTTAATCGTTATTGCCTACTTCATATTTTCTATAATAATTGCTTTAATCTATTACAAAAAGGCTGGCAAAAGCACTGATGATTTTTTTCTATCAGGGCGTAATTTGCCATGGTATTTAGCCGGGCTTTCTATGGTTGCTACAACTTTTGCTGCCGATACACCACTGGCTGTTACAGAACTTGTTGCTAAAAACGGTATCTCGGGTAATTGGTTATGGTGGAATTTTGCATTCGGCGGAATGCTTACCGTTTTTTTCTTTGCCCGACTTTGGAGACGAGCCGGAATTATGACCGAAGCTGAGTTTGCCGAAATACGATACTCAGGCAAACCAGCAAGATTTTTAAGAGGATTCAGAGCTTTATATCTTGGTCTGTTTATGAATGTAATTATTATCGGATGGGTCAATAAAGCAATGACTTCAATTCTTGTAGGTTTATTCGGTATCGATGAATCAATTGTTCTGCTTTATGTATTTGGGGCAATGATATTGGTTGCTGTATATTCTGCAATATCAGGTCTTTGGGGGGTTGTTGTTACGGATGCGTTTCAGTTTTTTATTGCAATCACCGGATGTATTATTCTTGCTGTTATTGTTGTCAATTCACAGCAAGTTGGCGGAATGACTGGATTACAGGAAAAACTACCTGATTATGTTTTCAATTTTTTCCCAACTATTTCTGATGTTCCCACAGCAGCCGGTACTTTGGCAATGACAACATTTTCCTTTCTTGCCTATATAGGGATAATCTGGTGGGCATCCTGGTACCCCGGCGCAGAACCTGGCGGAGGCGGATATGTAGCTCAAAGAATGATGTCGGCTAAGAATGAAAAACATTCATTGTTTGCTACATTGTTTTTTCAGATAGCTCATTATACAATCAGACCATGGCCCTGGATTGTTGTTGGACTTGCATCCTTGGTACTTTATCCTGAACTATCAGACTCGGAAAAAGCAATGGGATATATTTATGCTATGAGGGATTTTCTTCCTGTTGGTCTGAAAGGATTACTTGTTGCGGCGTTCTTTGCTGCTTATATGAGTACAATTGCTACTCAGTTAAATTGGGGAACTTCATATATAGTCAATGATTTTTATAAAAGATTTGTTGTTACAAACAAAAAGGAATCTTTTTATGTTTTAAGCTCAAGAATTGTTACAATAATATTGATGCTTATTTCTTTGATAGTTACACTTTTCATTAATAAAATTTCAGGGGCATGGGCTTTTATAATTGAGTGCGGTGCAGGGGTCGGATTAGTTTTGATACTAAGATGGTTTTGGTGGAGAATAAATGCCTGGTCCGAAATTTCTGCTATGATAACACCATTTATTATTCTTCCGGTTATAAATTATATGGGAATTGAATTTCCGTATAGTTTGTTTATCATAGTTCCATCAGCAACAATTGTATGGATAACAGTTACCCTGCTTACTAAACCCACAGAAGATGAAGTACTTAAGTCATTTTATAGAAAAATTCATCCAGGCGGAATAATGTGGAAAAAAGTTTCTTCTCAGCTTCCCGAAGTTGAAAGTGATTCAGGATTTTTAAAACTGTTTATTAACTGGATTATTGGAGTTATTTTAGTTTATTCAATTTTATTTGGAACGGGTAAATTACTATTAAACGATTATACGGGATTTATTATTTATATTCTTATAGCAGTAATTTCAATTGTTATTCTTTATCTAAATATTTCAAAAATTGGCTGGAAAAAATTAGCTGAATAAGATGTTTGATCTGAACAAATTAAAGAAAATAGAGTTTATTCTATTTGATGTTGACGGAACTTTGGTTAATGATGCAGGCGAAATAGGAGAGCGGACAAAACAATTAGTAATGAATCTTAAAAAACTGGGTGTAAACTTTTCGTTTGCTTCCGGCAGACTGCATTCAGCCCTTATTCCGCTTGCCGAAGAACTGAAGCTGTATTCTCCGATGATTTCGCTTGATGGAACAGTGATTAAAAGTATTTCGGAAAAAAATTTTGTTTACAGGTCTTATCTGAAGGAAAAACATGTAAAAAAAGCAATTGAGCTTTCAGAAAAATATATGGTTAATATTGCTCTCTGTCATAATGATGCTATATACTTTACAGAGCAAAATTCTGTAATACCCAAGTTGATGGAAAAATTCGGAGCTCCATATAAAGAAGTTGAATCTTACGATAATCTTACTAACAGTACTCTTGAACTTGTTTTTGCCGGTGATAATAGACCTGCTGTTGCATATATAAGAGATAAGTTTATTTTTCCATTTTCGATCGGTACTTCAATTTCATTTTTCAGGTCACAAACACACGAAAGCATCTATTATCTGGAAATTAGAAGATCTGGATCGTCAAAAGGAAAAGCGATGAAGCGTCTTTTAAAACATCTAAATATTCAGGAAGATAAGACAGCAGTGCTCGGCGATTGGTATAATGATATCAGTATGTTTGAAAGTAAAGCATTAAAAATTGCACCATCTAATGCAATTTCTGAACTAAAGAATAAAGCTGACCTTGTTTTGAAGAAATCAAATAACCAAGAAGCAGCAGCAGAATTTCTGGAAGAATTATTAAAAGCAAAAATGTCTTAATATATGAGTAATATAAAAGAATTAACTAAACCTACAGGTTTGAAAAGAAAACTTATAATCGGGATTATTACAGTTATCCTGATTGTGATGATGTTTCCTAAAGGTGAATCAATAGAGTTTGAGGTAAGTGAAGGAGCCATCTGGACAAACGAAGACCTTATTGCACCGTTCAGCTTTCCTATAATTAAAGAGAAACAAGCGTATTTAAACGAAGTAGCACTTGCTGAAAAATCTGTTTATCCTGTTTTTAATAACTATGCTGATAAAAGAAGTGATTCCTTAATAATATTTGCTGAATATATTACCGGTGTAATCGATGATAATCTAAGTAAAGATCAGCAATCTTATGTTAACCCTACTTTCTTAAGCACAAATGCATTTATTCAATTATTAAATCTCAGAAGAGTTCAGAAAAAATCACCGCATTCGGCTGTTAATAGTTTAGAGAGAATGTTTAAACAGACAGATTTAATTACAGAGTCAATTAGTAAAAAAGGAATATTAAGTATTGATAGTAAAAATAAATTTAAAGATAGTATAGCTGTTAGAGTTGGTAATGTAGATCGGATTGAACCAGTAAGCAAATTTTACTTTTATGATCAGGCAAAAACAGAAACAAGAAATAAAATTATTGAGTTAAGATATTCTAATGAAGTTACAGAGGCACTTGTTGAGTTTACTTTGCATTTTATAAAACCAAATTTGGTTTATAACGAAGATGCAACAAAACTTGAAACTGAACAGGCAAGAGACAATGTTTCAAAATATTCTGGAATCGTAAACGAGAATGAAAGAATTATAGCTAAACACGATAGGATAACTCCGCAGGCAAAACTAAAGATTGAATCTTATAAAGAAGCAAAGGGAGAAACTATTGGGCAGGAGAAGATCTTTTTACAGCTCATTGGTAAGTTCTTACACATATCTTTTTTTATTACTATTCTTACTATATATCTGTTCCTGTTCAGAAAGAAGATATTTTATGATAACACCAAAATTATATTGATATCCATACTTATAATTTTTGTTTCATTTGTTACTTATTTAATAAATCAGATAACGGTTAAAGCACCCATACAATATTTGATTTTTGTTCCTGCAGCTTCAATGATTTTTACGATTGTATTTGACTCCCGTGTTGGTTTTTATCTTACTGTAATCCTTTCTCTGATTGTAGGAGCATTACGCGGTAATGATTATACTTTTATGGCAATGAATTTTATTGCTGGCGGTTTATCAGTTTATACCGTAAGAGATATAAAAAACAGAACACAAATATTCAGATCATTTCTTTTTATTCTTATTGGTTACAGCGCATCGATTATAGCATTTGGATTAGAACGGTTTGCACCGGTTGATACGATGCTTGTTGAACTGGCGTTTGCAGCATCAAATGCATTGATAAGTCCGGTCTTAACTTTCGGTCTGCTTATCTTTTTTGAAAGATTGTTTAACATAACAACAGATTTAACACTGCTGGAATATTCTAATTTTGACAGACCTCTATTACGCGAATTAGCAAGAAAAGCACCGGGAACATTTAATCACTCGATGACAATGGGAACTATTGCCGAAGCAGCAGCAGAACAAATTAACGCAAATGCTTTGTTGGCAAGAGTCGGTGCATATTATCACGATATAGGAAAAACCATATCACCTCAGGGTTTTGTGGAAAATCAATTGAATAATCAGAATGTGCATGAAAATCTTCCGCCCGAAGAAAGTGCCGCAATGATAGTAAGACACGTTAACGAAGGAATTGAACTTGCAAAACAAAACAAACTTCCCGATGTGCTTATTGATTTTATTCCGATGCATCATGGAACAACTGTAAGTAATTATTTTTATGAAAAAGCCAAGAAACTTTATGGCGAAGATAAAGTTGATATTAACGACTACAGATATCCTGGACCAAAACCAAACTCAAAAGAGACAGCAATAGTTATGCTGGCTGATGGATGTGAATCTGCTGTAAGATCTATTGTTGATCCTGATGCACAAAAAGTTGAAAATATAATTAATAATATTTTTAACTCAAGATTAAAAGAAGGTCAGTTGGATGAAGCACCAATAACCTTCAGGGATATTACAAAAATGAAAGAAGCTTTTCTTTCTATTCTGCTCAGTCAGCATCACAAAAGAATTAAATATCCAAAACAGGAAGAAGTAGAAAAAGGAATAGATAGTGATAAAGATAAGTAATGGAAATTTTTATTAAAGAATATTTGGCTTATCTTAAATTAGAAAAAAATTTATCCGATAATACTATCAAATCTTATCAAAATGACCTTGGAGCTTTTAAAGATTTCCTTAACAGCAAGGGTATAGATGATCCTGGAGATATTACATCTCAATATTTAAATGATTTCTTTAAACTGTTAAATGAACTTGGATTAGTTGGTTCTTCGGCTGCCAGATATTTCTCATCCTTAAAGGGTTTTTTTCTTTATCTGATACTGAATAAATACATTGTAAAAAATCCCATTGAAAAGGTATCTGCACCAAAAGTTTCAAAAAGGCTTCCTGGAGTTCTGGATGTTTCGGAAATTGAAAAGATACTTTCAATACCAGATATTAATGATAAGCTTGGTTTGCGTGATAAGGCTATTTTGGAATTGTTTTATGCCTGCGGAACAAGAGTATCTGAATTGATAAACTTAAAGGTGAACGATCTTTTTCTTAATGACGAAGTAATAAGAGTTTTAGGCAAAGGCTCAAAGGAAAGGCTTATCCCGATCGGAACGAGTGCAATTAGTTGGGTGAAAGAATATTTAACTAAAAGCAGACCTTTGCTGATGAAAAAAATGAAAAGCGAAAACTACCTCTTTTTAAATTCGAGAAGTACAAAACTATCCAGAATGGGCGTGTGGAAAATTATTGATCGCTATGTAAAGGAAGCTGATATTAAAAAAGATGTTCATCCCCATACTTTCAGACATTCGTTTGCAACACATTTGTTGGAGGGCGGCGCTGATTTGAGAGCCGTACAGGAAATGCTTGGACATGCAGATATTTCTACCACTCAGATTTACACACATATTGACAGGGATTACATTAAGCAAATTCATAAACAATATCATCCGAGGGGATAATGTTTATGCGAAGATTAATTAATAATATTTCTTTCTTTCTTATTGCTGTGTTACTGTTAAACTGCAGCGATACAGACAGAGGCTCACTTGATGAAGAAATATTAAATAAACAAATCAAGGAAGCAAAGCTTACTGAGTTCAATGGATTTTACTTTGTTGGTAACTATAATGGAAGACCTTCACTATACAGATATGATAGGAAAAGCGATAAGATTAAAATATTCTGGAATTCAGAAAGTGAACGCGTTATTAATTTAATTACTTCGCCAGACCATAATTCAGCTTTTTTTATAACCAAACAAAAACAAAGATTAAAATCATCTCAGCCTGCAATTGAAAGAGGAAGACTCTACAGAATAAATTACGAACTGAAGAAAGCAGAGTTTATAACTCAGCTTGAAGATGGAATACAGATAATTGCATATTGGTTGGATAAAGACCGGTTTACTTTAATTATTAATTCTATCGATAAAGTAATAGCATCTTATGTGAACAAGAATACTCAATTATATAATAAGTTCGGTAAACTCCTTTCCGATAAAACAGAGATATTTGATCTTACAAAAGATGGTTATCCGATTTCAAGAATGCCGGAACCTCAATATGTATCACCAAATGAAATGTTTACAATTATAGAGAAAAACGATTCATTGGTAATTCTGCAAAATCCATCCGATAAGGAAATAAAAACTAATTTTTACAAGAAAAAATTAATTCAGGCTGATTGGGCTGAAAATAAAAGAAATTTAATTTTGCTGCTGACAGATAAGAGTGAGAATAAAGATACAATTGAGCAGATGAATTCGTTTATTGCAATTTTGGATTTAAAGGACAAGAAAGCAAAAACAATATTTAAAAACCTGCCCTTAAAATATTTTATACTAATTGGAGATTTTCTAATATTTGATTCCGGAATAGAAAGGGATTTACATATCAGAATTTTTAACTTAAACAAGATGGCTGATTTTAAAATTATCAGGATCAATGGCGGCTGCAGCATTAAGAATATTTAAGAGAATACAAAATTGAATTCATATTACAGAATATTATCATATACAAAACCGTATTGGAAACATATCGGGTTAACCTTTGTGTTTACAATTTTATTTGCAATTCTAAACGGCATTTCGGTTTATTTAACAATTCCTTTATTAGATACCTTATTTCAGGATTCAGCTTCAGCTCAAAATATCAGCCAAACAAGTCCGATAACATCTTCAAGCAGTTTTTTACCCGATTGGATTTTATCAATTAAAGATAACATTGTTAATACCTTCAATAAATTTATATTAACCGGAGATAAAATTGAGATACTGATAAAGATATGTTCAATAATTCTTGTTGCATTTTTATTAAAGAATTTCTTTTCATACATGCAAAGTTACTTTATGGCTTTTGTTGAATTTGCTTCAATGAAAGATCTGAGAGATGACGCCTATAAGCATTTGCACAAACTGCCAATTGGATATTTTAAGTCTGAAAGAGTCGGTAACCTGATATCAAGATTTACAAATGATGTAAACATAGTGCAATCGAGTATTTCTGCAACGTTTTCGAATCTGATAAAAGAACCTCTTACAATAATTGTTTTTCTTGCTATCACAATTAGTATAAGCTGGCAGCTTTCTTTATTTGCGTTTATTATCGTACCGGCAGCAAGTCTGATAATAGCCTGGATTGGAAACAGATTAAAAAAGCTTACCGTTGTTCTTCAAACAAAACTTGCAGAGATCACAAGCATTTTACAGGAAACGATTTCCGGTGTAAAAATAGTTAAAGCATTTGGTATGGAAGAATTTGAAAATGAGAGATTCAAAAAAGAAACTAAAAATTATTTTAAGATGGTTCTAAGAACTGTAAGAACCAGAAATTTATCTTCACCGATAACCGAGATACTAAGTATAATAATTGGAGTAATAATTATTTACTACGGCGGAATACTTGTTCTTGTTGATAAAAGTTTGAACGCAAGCCAATTTCTCGGTTTTCTTTTTGCAATATTCCAGATGATGCCGCCAATTAAAGAACTTGGCAGCGTTAATAACAGAATACAGGAAGCCAGTGCGGCAGCAGATAGAATTTTTGAAATTATTGATACTGAGCCGCATATTAAAAATGCTCCTGACGCAGTTGATCTTGTTGAGTTTAATGATAGGATAGTGTTTGATAATGTTTCATTCAGATATTCCGACGGCGAGGTTAATGTTTTGGATAATGTAAGCTTTGAAGTTAAACGCGGAGAAGTAATTGCGCTTGTTGGTCCAAGCGGAGGCGGTAAATCCACTTTAGCAGATCTTATTCCAAGATTTTATGATCCCACTTCCGGCAGCATATTGATTGACGGAGTTAATATAAAACATCTCACGGTTGAATCGCTTCGTGCAAAAATGGGAATTGTAACACAAGAAACATTTCTTTTCAATTCTACTGTTACTGAAAACATTGCTTATGGATTAAGTGATTATCCGATGGAAAAAATTATCGATGCAGCTAAAACTGCTAATGCACACAACTTTATATCAGAAATGCCGCGGGGATATGAAACGATAATTGGTGAAAGAGGAGTTAAACTTTCAGGCGGACAAAGACAAAGGCTTACAATTGCACGCGCTTTACTAAAAGATCCGTCTATTATGATATTTGACGAAGCAACCTCTGCACTTGATAATGAATCGGAGATACTCGTTCAGGAAGCCATTGAAAGACTGATGCTGAACAGAACTACATTTGTTATTGCACACAGACTTAGCACAATCAGAAATGCGACTACTATTTTAGTGCTTGACAGAGGCAGAATTATTCAGAGGGGTACCCATGAGGAGCTAATTGCTGAAGAAAAAGGCTTATACAAAAAACTTTTTGAAATGCAGTTCAGGGATAATAATGATTAGAAATAACGAACGGCTTGTAAAAATTATAAATAAACTGATCATTGTATTTTTAATTATTTTCCTTTTAAGCATCAGCAATTCAATTTTTGTTAATCAAGTAGGATATTATGGTGTTTTACTTTTGCTGCTCGCAAAGTACTGGTTAACAAAAAAAAATCCTTTCAGTAAATCAGGACTTGAATTACCGCTTATCTGGTATATGCTATCAGAATTAATTTCTCTGATATTATCTCCTTACAAAGAAGAAGCTTTACAGGGTTTGATGAAAAGATATTTTCTTATCCCGATGATTTATACCACCGCTGCTTCTATAAATAATTTTAGTGAGGCAAAAAGAGTTTTTAAAATATATATTGGCGGTACACTGATAACGGTAATGATTTATCTGTATTTCTCTTTCAATCATTATATTTCAAATCTTTATAGTATAACAGAATCAGGTCCATCTGTATTTCAGTATCCAATAACAGCAAGTGAGATACTTACTTTTACAGTTCTCTTTTTATTTGCTTTCTTTGTAAACGAAAAAACTTCAGTTAAAAACAAGATACTGTTATTTGCTGGATTTGCACTTTCATTGCTTGCATTGTTTTCAACATATAAACGCACAGGCTGGATGGGAGCAGCCGCCGGAATATTGATAATTCTTATTCTTAAAAAACAATGGAAAATAATTATTCCCGGACTTATTCTGATTTTAATATTCTTTTTAACTCAAAAAAATGTTAGTGATGTTAATGTTTATGAGTTATTAAATAATAATCCGGTATTGGAAAGAACTATTTCCACAGAAGGGAAAGCCTATGATGTATATCCTTATGATGATAAGATTATAATCAGTGATTACAATGAAGGGTTGGAAATTTATAAAGATTCAATACTGCAGAGAAAGATTGATTTGCCCGGAGCAGTAATTAAATTTTCCAAATGGCAGGATAATTATTATCTGGCTTATTTGATTGATACCAGATTTTTATTGCTTGAAAATAAAAGCAGCGGGCTGAGCTATGTTAATGAATTTATTTCACCCGGAATGACTTACGATTATGCTGTATTAAATAACAATCTGTTTGTTGTTGATAAAGATAGCGGCTTAACTGTTTTTACTAACCCTGAAGATCCTGCAGAAAAATTTAATTATAATCAGTTTTCAGGAGTTACAAATATTTATATAGATTCAAATCATATTGCATTTAAAAAAGATCAGGGCGGATTTGAAATATATGAACTATTAGAAGGTAATCGTCCCGGCAAACTGATATTTTCAAATCCTGATAAGTTAGATTACTTCTACTATTCATATCCTTATATTTTTACATCTGCACCGTCTGGTTTTAAAATTCATAAGATAGATTCAATAAACTATCAGCAGCTTTATAGTTTTGATTTGATAAAAAATGTACGAAAGATTGTTAAAGCTGATAACAAATATTTTGTCCTGTCGCTGGATGCAAATGTGTATATTGTTGAAAAAACAGACCCTGACAGCTTTGATCTTGTAAATAAAATTAATTTAGGTTACATCCCGCAGGGAATAAGTGCAGATAGCAGTAAGTTATATTTAACACACTTAGATAGTAAGCGAAGCCGTTTGCTAAGTATAATTGATCCATATCATCCTTCAAATTTAGGGAGGCTTGCCTTATGGTCTGCAGGTTTTAAAATGTTTTTAGACCGCCCGATTTTTGGTCTTGGTGATATTGATCTTGCAAAATATTTTAAGGTTTATAAAAAACCTTATCAAAAAGAAATCCAGGGGCATCTGCATAATAATTTTATACATATACTGGCTACGCTCGGGTTATTTGGTTTGTCAGCGGTTTGCTTTCTGTTTTATAAAATAATTTTAATTGATTTAAAAATATACTTTGCAGTTAAAACAGAGCCTTTTATATCATCATATTCATTAGGTGCCTTTGCTGCATTTATTGGATTTTTAGTTTCCGGATTAACAGAACTAAATTTCTGGGATCATGAAATCACCACTTTAATTTGGTTTACATTTGGATTAAATCTTGCTCTGTTAAAATCTGTTAAACCTGAAAATGAAATTATCTGAAAAAAAATCTAACACCAATTCCGCCATTTAGTGAAAAAGTTGTTTCAGGAATTATATCCATCAAGGGTGCTATTTCAAAGAAAACATCCACGGGTGCATTCCGTGGTATCCATACAATTCCAACATCGAATCTTATTCCTAATCTTGAGCTGCCGTATTCAACAAGACGTAGTCTTGCACCAGGTCCGTAATACAAAGAAAAATTTTCTGCTGAATTAAATATATTTTTTGAATGAAATAAATAATCGGTATGAAGGTACATCCGGCTGTTCTTTTCAAACGAGTAACCTAATCCGAAATCAAAAGCAGTGGAGGAGGTAGTCCAGTACTTGGCACTTAGTCCGGTAGGTTTTCCTGCAATTATTCCTATACCAAAACCGCTTGATTGTGCAATAGTAATTCCGTTAATTAAAAATAGTAATAATATCGATGTTAAAAGAACTTTCTTCATTTATAATCCATTGTTTGATGTAAAATTTATGGACAAATTTAATCATTTAAGCTTCAGAATAAAATGCAAAGGTTTGGAATAGGATAGCCCTTTAATTAATTTTTAATAATCAATTTGAGTAATTAAATAAGAAGAATTTAATGAGTGAAAATCTTTCCAAAGAAGTTTATTTAAGAGCAAAACAGGATTCAACTAAATTTAATAATACCAAGGAGGTTGCAGTTATTCTTGCTGCCGGACACGGTAAAAGAATAAAATCACAAACTTCAAAAATGCTGCACAGAATCTGGGAAATTACTACAGTTGAGCGGGTTTATAATGCCTGTAAACTTGGGATTGAAAATATCAATTCTGTTATTGTAGTTGGTATCAAAGCCCTTGATGTTATGAATGTAATAGGAAGACGCGAATCAAATAAATTTGCTTTTCAGGAATATCAAAACGGAACCGGACACGCAGTACAAGTTGCGCTTAAAGAAATTGAAAACGAATTTAATGATGGAATTGTTTATGTGCTTCCGGGTGATATGGGATTACTTGATGATGAATCAATGAGAAAATTCAGAAGTAATTTTATTTCTTCCGGTAGGGATATGATGGTCCTGACCGGTATTTTCAATGGTGATCCGGTGCAGAATTATTACGGAAGAATCGTCAGAACCAGGAATAATAATGGTGATGGAAATGTTCTTCGGATTTTGGAGTTTAAAGATATTCTTGCATTGCCTGATAATAAACCCTATGAGATAACTTATGGTGATCAGAAATATTCATATTCAAAAAATGAATTATTGAACATTACTGAATTCAATTCCGGTGTTTATGCTTTTGATTATAAAAAGCTTGTTGAATTGATAGATAGTATTTCAAGCAACAATGCACAGAATGAAATTTATATTACTGATCTGATAGAACTGTTTAATAAAAAAGGTTATACCGTTGGTGCTGTTAGTCCAAAAGAGCAATATGTGGTAATGGGATTTAATGATAAATCTGTGCTGAAGGAAATGGATGAAATTGCACGAAGAAATGTTTATGAGAAACTGAAGAACATAATTCAGATTGATGATCCGGATGATTTTTTTATACACGATTCTGTTGTAAACGATTTGTTAGAAATGGATAAGAAAGGAATTCCGCTTGACATTAAAATTGATAAAGGCGCTTACGTTGGTGATGGAGTTAAGCTTAATTATAATGTTGAAATAGGCAGAGCTGCTTATATTAATGGCAATGTAGTCTTTGGAAAAAATATTAAAATCTGGCGCATTGTTCATCTTTCAACTTTTCCGCATCAAACTTTAACGATAGAAGATAATGTTAAAATACTTTGGGGTGATATTATTAAAGGTAATATTATAATTGGAGAAAACTCTACAATTGAATCAAGTGTAAACCTAACTGGAAGTGATGAGTTTCCATTAAGAATTGGAAAAAATGTTTTGATAAAAGGAACAAGCTATTTGTTTGGTTCAGTTATAGAAGATGATGTTACAATAGAGCACAGCGTGTTGATAAAGAAAAAAGTTAAAGCAGAAAAGGATAAGGATGGAAAAATAAAACCTGTTAGATTTTTTATTCCCGATACCGAAGGAAAAGAATTGCTGAGTGATATTTAAAATTATTTTTAAGAAGTATATTAAAAACCTATTTTTAGCTATATTAGGTCGTACTGTTTTGTACACAAACCTTTACTTATATGGGAAATATATTGTTAAATGATAACAATTCGTTCTTTGCTCATATGTTGTAAAAGTATTGTTTTGCTTATGGACATTAAAAAGTAAGGAACTGATATTTATTTTTAATATATACAGTTCTGTTTATTTGATTTCAATCCAAGAGGAAACGTTTGAATATTGCATACTCTTCATTTACTCATTTACTAGGGATTGTTTACTTTTCCATTTTATTTTCAATTTTTATTTAATCATTTAATTACAGGCTTCACATAGCTTTATTCATTATAATCCTTATGACTTAAAATTTCATACTGTTTGTTAATAAAATCAACAGGATGTTTGATGGAGAATTGCTTTTTATTTTATAAAACACTTAATAAATTTTTTCTTGTGTTAGTTGTAATCTATTCTATTATTCTTATAGCTTGCAGTGACTTTGGAACTGAATTTAATGGAAATAACAAGGACAAATGGCATGGAAAATTATCAGTAGATTTTATCCATAGTATATTAAAACCAGATGGCACAGTATGGGGATGATGGGGAAACAATAGTAGCGGTACACTTGGTAATGGAACGGATATAAGTAGTGATTATCCTGTTAAGGTAGTTAATTTAGTTAATATAATTTCAATTGATCAATCTTATGGTGCGGAAGTTGCTCTTGATGTTTCAGGAAATGTCTGGTTTTGGGGAAATCTATTTATATATTTTGGTCCTCCCACCATTGATACTAACGTAGTAACACCTATTAAACTAACACAAATAGAAAATCCAAAAACTATTTCTATGGATGGTATATATATTTATGTTATGACTACTACGGGGAGAATCTATTATATCAAAATGGATTTTTATTCACCCAATGTTGTTGAAGGTCCAACATTAATTCGTAATATAGCAAGAGCGAGTTATCTTAATAAATCATTATGTATATGTGATGAGGGACAAATATTTAATCTTCATACAACAGCTTCATTACAAGACAATAATTTAAATGCTATTTGTAAGATATCGGGTGCGATTAATCGTCATATTGTGGTTCTTAAAAAAGATGGAACTGTCTGGGGGTGGGGTCATAATGATCTTGGGCAACTCGGTAATGGGACATATGAAGATAGTCAAAAACCTATTCAAACTGAACTGTACCCCATTTAGTAGACAATAAGAAAAGCAACTATATTTAAATAGTAATAATAAATATAGGAGCAAAAATGACAGAGAAAATTCTCAGAAGAAGCTTTGATAAAGAATTCAAAGTATCCGCAGTAAAGTTGGTTTTGGAATCGGGGAAATCAGTAAAAACCATAGCAGCTGAATTAGGAATAAGTGACAATACGTTGTTTAACTGGAAAA